>Ga0335081_10000278_pt1 | contig 95514 bp, 89 predicted proteins | sample Lox_Sample_35_FD_206713 | JGI IMG/M metagenome (GOLD analysis project Ga0335081, IMG submission 206713) | Soil microbial communities from Loxahatchee National Wildlife Refuge, Florida, United States - Lox_Sample_3.5 | ecosystem: Environmental > Terrestrial > Soil > Wetlands | place: USA... | reverse complement strand
TGCCGCCTCAAGGATTGGCGGCGCATCGCCACGCGCTACGATAAGCTCGCGAGAAACTTCCTCTCCGCTTTGTGCCTGGTCGCTATGCTGGCGTATTGGCTGTGATCTAATTGAGTCCGGACCCTAGTAGGCGATAAGCTGGGAGAGTATCCCGCTCTTGGCATCGAGAATATCGGGAAGCCGGGCCGGCAGATCGGCAAAGGCGACCGGCGGCGCCAGCAGCGCGTCGAGCCGCGCATCGGCCAACAGGGCCACCGCTTCGGTCAGCCGGCGATGGCGCGTCCAATCCTTGCGGTGCGACGGTGCGACATGGCCGACCTGGCTCGACATTAGCCGCAGCCGGCGGCTATGGAAGGCGCCGCCGAGCGGCACCGGCACCTGCGCATCGCCATACCAGCTCAGTTCGAGCACCAGTCCCTCGAAGACCGCGAGCGACAAGGCGGTGGCAAGGCCGGCTGCCGTGCCGCTCGCATGGACGACCAGAGCGCAATCGCCCGGCCCGGCCTCCGGCAGGGCAAAACCAACGCCGAGCTGTTGCGCCAATCCGGCGCGCGCCGGATTGATGTCGACCAAGGTCACATCGGCGCCGGCGATTTGCCCGGCGAGATAAGCGACCAGCGCCCCGACCACGCCGCCGCCGACAACGGCCACGCGTCCGGCCGGGCCCGGCGCGGCATCCCAGATCGCATTCAGCGCGGTTTCCATATTGGCAGCCAGCACGGCGCGTTGCGACGGCACCGCGTTGGGCAGCAGCACGACAGCACTGGCCGGAATGTTGAACAGGCTCTGATGCGGGTGCAGCACGAACACGCTGCGGCCGATAAGCTCGGCTGGCCCCTGCTCGACCCTGCCGACCGTCGCGTAACCGTATTTCACCGGAAAGGGAAAGCTGCCGCCCATGAAAGGTGCGCGCATGCGCTCGAATTCGCTTGCCGGCACCCGCCCGGCCAGCACCAGCGCCTCGGTGCCGCGGCTGAGCGCCCCGTAAAGCGCGCGCACCCTCGCCTCGCCCCGCCCCGGCGGCGCCAGCTTTTCCTCGCGGATTTCGGCGCGCCCCGGCCCGATATACCAGAGCGCCTGGGCTGTCCGGCTGCTCGCCAAATTCTTCAATCCCGGGTTGGACTTCTGCCACAGTTCCGCTTGTTATAGTCTAGGCCGTCGGTCCTCGGATACCGTAACTCGCGTGCTCGAACGCTCCCCCCTGCAACTGGCGGAAACCGCCCGCGCCGGAAAGGTCATGACCGGCCGGCGGGCGCTGTTTGCCGCGCTGTGCGTTGCGACGACCGCCGGGACCCTGGCTTTGCTGGCGGCCGCGCTGTCGCCCGGCGGCTTGGGATTTCTCGACTTCGTTATCCTCGCGCTGTTTGCGGTCACGCTGCCCTGGATGGTGGTCGGCTTCTGGAATGCGCTGATCGGCTTTCTGATCATGCGCCTTGCCGATCCGACGGCAACCGTGATCCCGGTCGCTGCCGGCGTTCTCGGCAACGAGCCGATCGCTGGATCGACCGCGATCCTCGTCTGCATCCGCAACGAGGGACCGGAACGGGTGGTGCGCAATCTCGAGCCGCTGCTGGCCGGGCTTTTTGCCGCAGGGCACGGCGACTGTTTTGGCGTCTACATCCTGAGCGACACCAGCGATGCCGGCATCGCGGCGAAGGAGCAAGCGTACTGCAGCGCCCTCGCCGCGCGCTGGAACAATCGCATCCCCGTCACCTACCGGCGGCGCGAAAGCAATGTCGGCTACAAGGCCGGCAATATCCGCGATTTCTGCGAGCGCTGGGGCGGCGCGCACGACTTCGCCGTGGTGCTCGACGCCGACAGCTTCATGACCGCCGAGGCGGTGCTGCGGCTCGTCCGCATCATGCAGGCCGAGCCCAATCTCGGCATCCTGCAGGGCCTGGTGGTCGGGCTGCCCTCGGCCAGCGCTTTCGCGCGCCTGTTCCAGTTCGGCATGCGGCTCGGCATGCGCTCCTACACCATCGGCAGCGCCTGGTGGCAGGGCGATTGCGGCCCCTATTGGGGCCACAACGCCGTGCTGCGGCTGCAACCGTTCATCGCGCATTGCCAGCTGCCGACTTTGGACGACGAGCACATCTTGAGCCACGATCAGCTCGAGGCCGTGCTGATGCGGCGCGCCGGCTACGATGTGCGGGTGCTGCCCGAGGAGGAACTCGGCTGGGAGGAAAATCCGCCGACCTTGCTCGAGTTCCTCCGCCGCGATCTGCGCTGGTGCCAGGGAAACATGCAGTACTGGCGCTTTCTCGCGCTGCCCGGGCTCAAGCCGGTCGGCCGCTTCAATCTCGCCATCGCGATTTTGATGTTTCTCGGCTCGCCGGCCTGGATCGGCCTCTTGGTGCTCGGCACGCTGGCGGTGGCCTTCGCCAAGACGCCGGCCGATGTCATCCGGCCGGATTGCGGCATGGCGCTGCTGCTGCTGTTGCTGCTGATGTGGTTCGCGCCCAAGACGTTCACCGTGATCGACGTCCTGCTGCGGCCAAAGATGCGCCGCGCCTTCGGCGGCGCGCTGCGTTTCCTCGCCAATGTGGCGATCGAGTACACCTTCTCGATGCTGCTTTGTCCAATCGAGTGGTTCAGTCACACGCTATTTCTGTGCGGCCTCACGTTCGGGCGCGAGATCGGCTGGATCGGGCAAACGCGCGACGATCATGCAGTCCCGCTTATGCTGGCGCTGCGCAATCTTTGGCCGCACACATTGCTCGGTTGCGCGGCGATCGGCGCGCTGGCCGTGACGCATCCGGCGGCAATTCCTTATATGCTGCTTCTCGGCGGCGGCCTGGCGCTCGCGGTACCGCTTGCCGCACTCACGGCTTTGCCTGAAGGCGGCAGCATATTCGCACGCATCGGCATCGGCCGCCTGCCCGAGGAAACCGCGCCGCCCCCCGAACTCGCCGCGTTGGAGCTGCGGGCCATCGAGCTGGCGGCGGCCGCGACGCCGCGACCCGGCAAGGTCTAAGCTCCGCCCATGCTCGAAGGCTTAAGGACCGCGCGCGGCATCGTCCGCTCGCTGCGCATCTATTACGGCGATCGCGCCCATGCCGCCGCCATGGACCGGCTCTATGGCCGGTTCGTGCTGCGCGGCGCGCTGGCGTTCGATGTCGGCGCCCATGTCGGCGACCGGATTGCCGCGTTCCGCCGTCTTGGCGCGCGCGTCGTCGCAGTCGAGCCGCAGCCAGCCTTGGTGAGAGTGCTTAGGCTGCTGTACGGCCGCAGCGCCGGTGTGACAATCGAGCCGCTCGCCGTTGGCCGCAGTTCGGGGACGATCGATTTGATGATCAATACCGACAACCCGACCGTCTCGACCGCGTCTCGGCAATTCGTCGATGCCGCCCGCGATGCGTGCGGCTGGGAAACGCAACGCTGGACCAAGATCGTCAAAGTTCCCGTGACGACGCTCGATGCGCTGATCGCCAAGCACGGCTTGCCGGCTTTTATCAAGATTGATGTCGAAGGGCTCGAGGCCGAGGCTCTGGCCGGGCTTGGCGAAGCCGTCAAAGCGCTTTCTTTTGAATTCACCACCATTCAACGCGATGTCGCGCTTGCCTGCGTGGAGCGCTGCATGGCGCTCGGTTATCGCCGCTTCAATGTCGCGCTCGGCGAGAGTCAGACCTTTGCCCATGCCGATTGGGTCGCTGGCGCGGCTATGACGCGCTGGCTCACCGAATTGCCGCATGAGGCCAATTCGGGGGACGTCTATGCCGTCCTCGGCTAATAGCGCGAAGCCGCCCGCGCCTCTGCCGTGGCGCGCTGTCTTCTTGATTGTCGCGATGATCGCGGGCGGCGTTGCGCTGACGCTCTATGTTTTTTACCCCGGCGTCATGACTTATGACGCCCGCTTCGTCTACGAGGACATGGCCAGGGGCGTGCGCGGCGATTGGCAGTCGCCGGTGATGACCTCGCTGTGGGAGCTGATCGATCCGATCGCTCCGGGGCCGGGCAGCATGTTTCTGCTGATCGTCACGCTCTATTGGCTGGCCGTCGGACAATTGGCCTTGGTCCTGGCGCGCCGTTCGGTTTGGCTCGCGCTCGCGCTGCTGCTGCTGGCGCTCTCACCGCCGGCCTTCGTTTTCCAGGGCATCATCTGGCGCGACGTTCTATTCGCCGACTCGTGGCTGTTGGCCGGCGTGCTTTCCTTGGCGGCCGCCAATCATAATGCGAAGATCCGCGTGCCCGTGCAAATCATCGCGCTTTGCCTGCTCGGGTTTGGCGTGCTGTTGCGGCCGAATTCGCTCACCGCCGCGCCAATTCTGAGCGTGGCTATCTTTTGGCCCGCCCGCTTTTCGTGGCGGCGCGCGGCGATAGCCTATGTGCCGATCGGAATTGCTTTGTTTGGATTGGTGCAGCTTGTCTATTACGGCATGCTGCACGCCGAGCGGCAGCACCCGCTGCAGCAGTTCATGATTTTCGACCTTGGCGGCATCAGCCATTTCGCCGGGCAAAACCAGTTTCCCATCACCTTGAGCGCGAGCGAGAACGCGTTGGTCACCACCGAATGCTACGAGCCGACGCAATGGGACATCTATTGGCGGCTCGAGCCGTGCGAATTCGTGATGCACAAGCTCGAGGCCGAAAAGTTGTTCGGCACCTCGGCGATCAGCGACGCGTGGATCCATGCCGTCATCAAGCACCCCATCCCCTATCTGGAACACCGCGCCGCTTTCACATGGAATTTTCTCGCGCGCCAGAACCTCACCATATGGACGGACGACGTCTATGACCCCTCAAAAAAGGTTTTTCCCGACCGAGCTGCCTTCAACGCACTGGTCGCGGTTTATAACGCCCTTGAGCCGACACCGCTGCTGCGGCCGGGCACTTGGCTGCTTCTCTGCATCGCGGTTAGCATTCTGGCGTGGCGTCGCCGCGACACACCGGCGGCCACATTCGCCCTCGGGGTTTGCGGCTCGGCCGCCGTCTATGTGCTGACTTTCTTTGCGGTCGGCGTCGCCTCGGATTTTCGCTATGGCTACTGGGCGGTGCTCGCGGGCATCAGTGGCGCGCTCGCGATTGCGAAAGGCCCTTCCCGCTTTCGCGGGAATAATCGGAATATGGATTGACGTAGCTTGAGATTACGCCGGCATGAACTGCGCTTTGGTGAGCTCGCTAAAGCGCCCGCCCGCGCGTGACAGCTCATCGAACGTGCCGGCTTCCACGATCCGGCCAGCCTCGAATACAAGAATTCGCGCAGCCTTGCGGATGGTGGCCAGCCGGTGGGCGATGACAAAAGTGGTGCGGTTCTTCATCACCTCGTCGAGCGCCGCCAAGACTTTGGCTTCGGTTGCCGTGTCGAGCGCGCTGGTCGCCTCATCGAGGATCAGAATCGGCGGGTCCTTCAACAGCGCGCGCGCGATCGACAGACGCTGGCGCTCGCCGCCCGACAGCGAGCGCCCGCGCTCGCCCACTTTGGCATCGAAGCCGTCGACATTGTACTCGATAAAATCGAGCGCCTGGGCGCGCGCGGCCGCCCTGCGCATCTGCTCGATCGTGGCGTCGGGCTTTCCGACCAAAATGTTTTCCGCAATCGAGCGGTTGAACAAGAGCGATTCCTGGAACACCACGCCGATATTGCGCCGAAGTGCGGCCAGCTTGATGTCGCGGATATCGATGCCGTCGATCCTGATCACGCCCGATTGCGGATCGAATGCGCGGTGCAGCAAAGCGAGCGCGGTCGACTTGCCGGCGCCGGTCGGGCCGACCAGCGCGACCATCTCGCCTGGGCGCGCCGTGAAGCTCAAACTTGAGACCGCCGGATGCCGGCCGTCGTAGTTGAACATCACATTGTCGAACTCGACGCGGCCTTCGATATGGCTCGGCTCGATCGCGCCCGGACGATCGTGCATAGCGGGAACGGTGTCGAGCACATCGAAGAACTCGCGCAATTGCGGGGCATCCAGGGCCAAGCGATTGACGAAGCTGACCGCCTGTTCGAGGCGGCTGATCACCATGCCGGCGAACACCATGAAGGTGACGATCCCGCCAATGGTGATGAGGTCGTGCTGGAAGAGCCAAGTGCCGAGCAGGATTATCGCCAGCACCGTCAGCGTGGTCGATGCGCGGGTGAGCACCGCCACTACCGCCCACCAGGACAGTACGGGAAACTGCGCCGCCAGCAGCTGCTCGCTCACGCTCTTGAGCGCCGACACCTCATGCTCGACCCGGGCAAAGCTTTGCACCAGGGCGATATTGCCGATTGCGTCGGAAGCCCGTTCGGCAAGCCCAGAATGATGGATTTGCACCATCCGCTGCAGCAATTCGGTCTTGCGCAATACGAGCGCCGTGAGCACTGCGAAAACCAGGCACAAGACAATCAGCAATATCGCCAGCCGCCAGTTGATAAACAGCGCCAGCGGCACCAGCACCAACAGCGAGACAAACGCCGCCAGGTGGTCGCGGAAAAAGCCGAGCCAAAGCGACCAAAGCGCGTCGGTACCTTGCAGCATGATCTTGATCAGGCGGCCGGAATGAACCTCGCCGTGATAGGCCAGCGGCTGCTGCAGCACATGCTCGAAATATTCGGTCAGCACCGCCAAGCGCCGCCGATGCGCCAGCCGGTCGGCATAGAGCGCAACCAAGGTGCCGCAGACGATGGTGAAAAGCGCAAATCCCGCCCACAAGCTCAGCAATACGCCGAGCCGCGACCAAGCGGGGGCTGTATCGTTTTCCTGCGCGCGCGCGAGCACATTGATGACGCGGCCAAACAGCACGGGCTCGGCGAGCTGCGTAATCGCGAGCGCCAGATTGGCAAACGCCAGGAACCAGCCCAAGCGACGGTCAGACCCGAGCTTTTCGAGAACGCGGGTATAGAGGCGAACGAAATTCATTCGGATGCGGGCGACTGTGGCAAGGAGCGGCCGAGCGCCCCCCTGCCGAGAGGCTCAGCCGGCCACTATTTTGGCGGCGCAGTCGCGGCCGGCGGTGGCACGGTTCCAGGAGGTGGCGGCAGCGTGGTGACCGGCGAAGCAGGCCGCTGCGGCGCTTGCCAGGCCTTGTAGTCGGCCTCGGAGACGCTCGGCAGCTTGGTCAGAAAGGCCACGATATCCCAGATCTCGTCATCCTTGACGCCGGCCGCGCCGAAACTCGGCATGCCGGACATGTTGATTCCGTTCTTGACTACCCAAAACAATTCCGAAGGCGAGAGGTCATTGACCACGTCCTTGAGGTCCGGCGGATCGGGATGCAGGCCTTCGGAGAATTTGGCCCATTTCACGCCCGGCGCACCGTGACAATTGGCGCAGCCGTGCTCGCCGAATGCGCGCGCGCCGGCCTGGATCTTGGGTTGATCGTTGAAACCTGCCGGCGCTGGGTCGTGAGCATTGCGAGCAATGGAGGCGGTACGCGTCTGCACCAGCAGCCATTTAACGACCACGGGATCCTCCTGACTGGCGGCGACACTGTAGAAGCCGCCGAGGAAGAACACCGCCGCGCCGATAGCGGCGAGAATCGCAAGAAAGCCGATGAATGCCAGAATTCGCATAAAGCCCTCCACGCGTTCGAAGGCCGCGAGTATAGGGCCCCGAAAAGGCGCGAACCAGCCTCTCCGGAGCGCCCGTTTCAGCAGTGTATAGCTCTGTTTAGCGGACGATGCCGCAAAAAGCGGGCGAAATCACGCTCGCCTGGACCAGCCGCCGGCCTGGCACTCGACCGGATTGGTGGTACGACAAGGCCGGGCTGACCTCGAATTGGTGTCAAATCGATATCCCGGCTTTGGCGAGGCCCTCGGCAATGCGCCGAACGTCGGCTTGGTTCTTGAACGGCTGGCGGCCGAAATGTTCGCTGAATGAATATTTCGGGTTGATCTCCTTCAGCTCGCGCCAGACCCGGCGGGCTTCTTCATACTCGCCGAGGTGCCCGAGGGCGGCGGCGAGCACGGCGCGGGAAAAATCCGTATTGGGGACCATCAGTATGCGCTGCCGCAGGATAACTGCCGCGGTCTCGTATTTACCGGCGACCAGATAGGCCATGCCGAGGAAGTGCAGATATTGCTGGGCATAGCCCGGGTCGAGACGCATCGCGCGCTCGATCAGCGGAATGGCGGCGAGCGGCTCGCCGCTGAATGTGCGCGTGCTGGCAAGCGAATTGTAGGCCATGGCGAAGTTGGGATTGAGCGAGATCGCGGTTTCCGCCTCCGCCCTCGAGGTATCGAGATCCCTCGCGAACAGGGCCGCCAAACCCGCGACCACATGCGCGAACGGCTCCTTGGCATCCTTTGCAAGCGCAAGGTCTGCATTTTCCTTGGCAAGCCGCAGCGAGTGATCCGGATCGGCGCTCCAGCGGTTCTGGAAATCGAATATGTAGGTCCAGCTTAGCCCGGCATAGGTCTGCGAATAGCTGGGATCGAGCTCGATCGAACGCTTAAAATTTTTTATCGCCTCCTCAAACTTTGCGCGGTTCTTGTCCCCGCTGAGCACGAATTCGCGGCCGCGCAGGAAAAAGTCGTAGGCATCGACATTGACCGTCCCGCTCTCGGCCAGGCGTTCCTTCTCGGCCGGGCTGAGCGTGACCTTGAGCGCGTCGACGATGCGGCGGGTGACGTCGTCCTGCACGGCGAACAGGTCGGTGAGGTCGCGGTCGTAGCGCTCGGCCCAAAGGTGGCCGCCGGTCGCAGCGTCGATGAGCTGCGCGGTGATCCTGACGCGGTTGCCGGCGCGGCGGATCGAGCCTTCCAGCACCGAGCGGACGCCGAGCTCGCGGCCGACGGCGCGCACGTCGACCGAGCGCCCCTTGTACATGAAGCTCGAATTGCGCGCGATCACCATCAAGCCGGCGATCTTGGACAAGTCGGTGATGATGTCCTCGCTGATGCCGTCGGAGAAGTATTCCTGCTCGGGATCGCCCGACATGTTGGTGAACGGCAATACGGCGATCGACGGCTTCTCGGCCTTGCCCTCCGCGGCGTCGGGGAGCGCCATCTTGCCGGGATGCCATTTCCAGATTCGGATCGGACGGTCGATGTTCTTGACGTGAATCTCGCCGCCGTCTTCGAAGCGGACGTCGATGCGATTGCCGACGCTCTCGTGGACGATCGAGGACACGCAAATGCCGCCCGGCTCGGCGAGCGGCTCCAGGCGCGCGGCGACATTGACGCCATCGCCGTAGATATCGTCATTCTCGATGATGACATCGCCGAGATTGATGCCGATGCGCAGCACGATCGGCGACTTGTCCGCCTTCGAGGCTTGCGAATATTGCAACGTAAGCGCGCATTTTACGGCGTCGACCACGCTCGCGAACTCGACGATGGCGCCGTCGCCGATCAGCTTGACGATGCGGCCGTTGTGGGCGGCGACGGCCGGCTCGAAGTCGGTTTCGCGGTGGCGCTTCAGCGCGGCGAGCGTACCGGCTTCATCGGCGGCCATCATGCGGGAATAGCCGACGACATCGGATGCGAGGATTGCCGCCAGCTTGCGGTTGATGCGCTGTTCGGCCATGAAAATTTCCAAGCCCGACGCCGAGAACCCCGAGGGCCAGCCCGCCTAGACCATCACCCGGCGCTGAACTTTCCGTTCAACATGACGGCAAACTGAGTCGTGGCCGTGTCCGCGGCATATTCTATTGGCCGGCGTCCCGGCGCAAGGCTTGAAGCCGAAACGCCCGCTTGCGAGCGCTCGATGGTGCGCCGGAGACATCAATTTCGTTACCCGCCTCTCGTTCGGCTTGGCCGTAGCGACCTCTTCCAGGGTGCCTGTGCAAACTGATACGATAGTTCCAGCATCCGGGGGAAGGCCATGAGACGGCGCGAGTTTATGAAGCTTGCCGGCGGCGCGGCCGCTTTATGGCCGCTCGCTGCACGGGCGCAACCGAGCGGCAAGGTCTATCGCCTCGGCACGCTCACCGCCGGGCCGCCGATTCCGCCCAAAGCCGGCTTCGGCGCAATGCTCACCAATTCGCTCGCCAAGCGCGGCTACACGCTCGGCAAAAACCTGGCCTATGAGGCGCGCGGCGCCGCGGGCAAGGTCGACCGGACGCCGCAGCTGATGCAAGAATTGAAAGCGGCCAAGGTCGATGTGGTCGTCACAATCGGCTACCCGCCCGCGGCCGCGGCCAAGGCATCCGGCGTTGCGACCGTCATCGCGACCGGCTCGGGCGATCCGGTGGCGACCGGGCTCGTTGCGAGCCTGCCGCACCCGGGCGGCAACGTGACCGGCATAGCCGACGATCCGTCGGCCCTCTCCACCAAGCGCCTGTCGCTCTTGAAGTCGATGGCGCCGAAGATTCACCGAGTGGCGATGCTGTGGAACAAGGACGATCTCGGCATGTCGCTGCGCTATGAGGCCTCCGCCAAGGCCGCGCAAGAGATCGGGGTCGTCGTGCAACCGCTCGGCGTGCGCCAGCCTGATGATTTCAACGACGCCTTCGCGGCAATGGACCGCGAGATGCCCGACGCCATTCTGATGGTTTCCGATTCGCTGACCATCCTTAACCGCAAGCGCGTGATCGATTTCGCCGCCACGCACCGGCTGCCCGCGATTTACGAGGCTCAGAATATCGTCCACGATGGCGGGCTGATGTCCTACGGCGCCGACCCGCGCGAATCCTTCGATCGTGCCGCCGCCCTCGTCGACCGCATCTTCAAGGGTGCAAAACCGGCCGACCTGCCGGTTGAGGAGCCGACGCGCTACCTGTTCGTGCTCAACCTCAAGACCGCCAAAGCCATCGGTCTCGACGTTCCGCCGAATGTGCTCGCGCTCGCCGACGAGGTGATCGAATAGCCGTTCGACGCGATTGCGCTCGAAATGCGGCCGGCAAAAGCATGAGGCAAGGATGAGCGAATGAGAGCGAGTGTGGATCATCGCGGCGGAGCGTTGCGCGCGCTCGGAGATCGCATCGGCCTCGCGCTGTCGAAGGGCCGCGCCTCGGTCATGCGCAGCAAGCTGTTCATCAAATATGTCGCGCTGTTCGTCGCGGTGGTCGTTCTTGCGCTGCTCGCCAACGGCGCGTTCGAGATTTGGTTTTCCTACCGCGAACACAAAGCCGCGCTGATCGGCATCCAGCGCGAAGAGGCCGCGGCCGCCGCCGGCAAGATCGAGCAGTTCATCACCGAGATCGAGCGCCAAGTCGGCTGGACCACCCAATTGCCCTGGTCGGCGAGCACGCTTGAGCAGCGGCGCTTCGATGCCTTACGGCTGTTGCGCCAGGTGCCCGCCATCACCGAGCTCGCCCAGGTCGATGCGTCGGGCCACGAGCAGTTGCGGGTGTCGCGGCTCACCATGGACGTGGTCGGCAGCGGCATCGATTATTCCAACAAGCCGGAATTCGTCGAAGCGCGCGCCCACAAGGTCTACTACGGCCCGGTCTACTTCCGCCGCCAGTCCGAGCCCTACATGGCGCTCGCGCTGGCCGGAACGCGGCGCGCTGACGGCGTGAGCATTGCGCAAGTCAACCTCAAGCTCATCTGGGACGTAGTTTCCAAGATCAAGGTCGGCGAGCGCGGCCGCGCTTACGTCGTCGATTCGCATGGCCGGCTGATCGCGCATCCCGACATCAGCCTGGTGCTTCGCAACACCGACATGTCGCGCTTACCTCAGGTGCAAAGCGCCCGAACGGCCATCGAAAACGGTTCCGGCCAAGAGGTCCAGGAAGCCGAGAACCTTGCCGGCCACGAGGTGCTCACAGCCTATGCGCCGGTCACGCCGCTCGGCTGGCTGGTCTTTGTCGAAACCCCGATCAACGAGGCTTACGCGCCGCTCTATGCCTCGATCGAGCGCAACGCGCTTGTTCTGCTCGGCGCGCTGGGGCTCGCCTTCGTCGCCGGCATTTTTCTCGCCGGGCGGATGGTGGTGCCGATCCAGGCGCTGCGCGTGGGCGCGGCGCGCATCGGGCGCGGCGAACTCGGCCAGCGCATCGCCATCAAGACCGGCGACGAGGTTGAGGCGCTTGCCGATCAGTTCAACGATATGGCGAGCCGGCTGCAGGAGTCCTATGCGGACCTGGAGAAAAAAGTCGACGACCGCACGCGCGAACTGACCGAATCGCTGCAGCAGCAGACCGCCACCGCCGACGTGCTCAAGGTCATCAGCCGGTCGGCTTTCGATCTGCAGCCCGTACTGCAGACCCTCGTTGAATCGGCTGCACGGCTCTGCAACGCCGACAAAGCGACCATTACCCGCCAGAAAGACGGGGCGTTCTACCGCACCGAGGCGTACGGCTTCTCGCGTGAGTTCCTGGACTACGCCAAGAACATCCCGATCGAACCCGAACGCGGCTCGGCGGCCGGGCGCGCACTGCTAGAAGGCCGCGTGGTGCATATCCCTGACGTGGAGGCTGATCCGGAATATACCATGGCCGAGGCGCAGCGATTGGGCCAATTCCGGACGATACTCGCCGTTCCCATGCTGCGCGAAAGCGTGCCGATCGGCGTCTTGATCTTGACCCGATCCGAAGTGCTTCCCTTTACCGAGAAGCAGATCGAACTAGTCACGACATTTGCCGACCAGGCGGCAATCGCCATCGAGAACGTGCGGCTGTTCGAGAGCGTGGAAGCACGCACCCGCGAATTGGCGAAATCGCTGGAAGAATTGCGCACCGCGCAGGACCGCCTGGTGCAGACCGAAAAGCTCGCTTCGCTTGGCCAGCTCACCGCCGGCATAGCACACGAGATCAAGAATCCCCTCAACTTCGTCAACAATTTCTCCGCTGTCTCGGTCGAGCTGATCGACGAATTGCGCGAGGCGCTCCGTGAAGCCAATCTCGACGACAAGCTGCGCGCCGAGGTCACCGAGATCGCAACCATGCTGGAAGGCAATCTCGACAAGGTCGTGCAGCACGGCAAGCGCGCCGATTCGATCGTCAAGAATATGCTGCTGCATTCACGCCAGGGCTCGGGCGAACACCGCCCGGTCGACATCAATGCGCTGGTCGAGGAGGGGCTCAATCTCGCCTATCACGGCGCGCGCGCCGAAAAGCAGGACTTCAATATTACGCTGGAGCGCTCGTTTGATCCGGCCGCCGGCGAGGTCGATTTGTTCCCGCAGGAGATCACGCGGGTGCTGCTCAATTTGATCTCGAACGGTTTCTACGCGGCGACCAAGCGCAAGGCTGCGGCGAACGGCGGCGACTACGAACCCAAGCTGGCGGCCGCGACCAAGAACCTCGGCGACAGCGTCGAAATCCGCATCCGCGACAACGGCACCGGCATTCCGCCCGAGGTGAAGGAACGGATGTTCAATCCGTTCTTTACGACCAAGCCGGCGGGCGAAGGCACCGGCCTTGGCCTCTCGATCAGCCACGACATCATCGTCAAGCAGCATGGCGGCTCGATCGAGGTCGACACCGAGCCCGGCGAGTTCACCGAATTCCGCATCGTCCTTCCCCGCACGGCGAGCAGCATTGTCCGGTCATGAGGCCACGTTCAGGCGGCTGCCGTCACCGCCAGGCGGTCGGCCAGGACGGTCGCTTGCAGCACCGCCGCCAGCCCCGCCACCTCATCGCGGCTGAGCGGCGCATAGGGCGGGTACGGCTCGCCAACCGGAATGCCGATCAGATTCATCGCCGCCTTCATCACCGGCGCCAGCCCGCGGTGCATCCATTTCGCCGGAAACAACGCGAACTGAAGCTGCAGTTTCGCGGCGCGCTCATAATCCTTGGCTAGAAACGCATCGATGACATGGCGCGCGATTTCCGCGCCGGGCGGCGGCATGGTCGCTCCCGAGCCGCCGAGCTGTAGCGTCGCGAGCAGCATCTGCATGGTGGTGAAGTAGCGGGCGTGACCCGCGCGGTCGATCTCCACGATCAGCCGCGAAACGCGCGAGAGGTCGCGCGAGCTCTCCTTGATGAGCTGCACATAAGGCAGCTTGGCGAGGGCGATGGTGTCGGCGATCGAGACGTCGGCGCCGGGTCCGGGATTGAGATAGAGCGCAATCGGAAGGCCGGTCTCGCGCCCGATCGCCTCGAAATAGCCGAGGAGGTCGGCCTGCGTCGGCTGGCCGGCAAACGGCCGCAGCGGGGCCAGCAGTTGCAGGACGGCGGCGCCGAGTTTCTCCGCGTCATGTGCAAGCTCGATCGCCGTCTTGAACGACGGATGCGAGATGCCGACCATTACCGGGATGCGTCCGTCGACGAAATCGATGGTCCGGCGAATCAGCGTCCTGCGCTGATCGAGGCTGAGAAAGGTGTATTCCTGGGTTTCGACGCCGGCCGCGACCACCATGGTCGCGCCACAGTCACTCACGACGTAATCGATCTCACGTTGCAGAGCTTGCTCGTCCAGTTTGAGCTCGGCGGTAAACGGCGTCAAAGGCGCGACGATCAATCCCGGCGTTTGCATCGAAATCTCCCTTACGCACTCTCCAGTACTCACGAGACTTTACTCGACCGAATTCGCGCTTCAAAAAACTCGAATGGCACGAATATTGTCAGCGCACGCCGGCGGCGTCCAGTTCAACGCAGCGCTGTAGCCGCCGGCTTAGAGGATGATGCGCGGGATTTGCTGTGATGTTGTGCGCGAGCATCGGCGGGACCGATTCGCGAATCAAGACGCAAGCTGCCTCTGCTTTTCGAGCGTAGGTTTATCCGCGAGCGGGGAAAGGCGCGCGGATTCGCTTTCTCTACGGTACTCGGTTGTTGACGCATTCATTTTGCGCGCTCGCCGCACTGTCGCTCAAATGTGGGCAGACGACGCAAATGCCCGGTAATTCGCTAATTTCGCCAGTTTATTCAATAGCTTCGCCACTGCTTCGGCGATCCCATGGCGCGCGGGCAAAGTCTCGTCACGCCTGATTCCTGCCATGCTTTTTCCAAATTTCACCTTTGTAGTTCCCTGGGGATACAAACTCATCTGCGTGTTCATTTCTACTCGCCTCGCCTAAACGCCTTGGTAGCTTCCGGGCGATCAAGGACAACAATAACATCCATCTCAATGGGGACTTAATCCAGCAAAATCACGTCTCGTACATCACAACGGGGAGTATGATGGACGGATCAGGGGGCAGCGACCGGCTTGGCCGCATCGCGCGGCTTGTCGGACTTAGCGTAATTTGCCTGGCGCTCGCCAATTGCGCTTCCACCAATGTAGCCAACCGTGCCAGTCGCCATTCACATACGGTTGCTACGGCCACGATTTCAGAACCCACCCACAAGCTTCATCGCTTCGCTCACAGCCGAATCTTTTGCGACCAGCGCGGTTGCTCTGATCGCGTCAGAGTGGATGCGACCGCAGTACAGAATGCGAGCTACGCGTCGGTGGACTACGACGGCAAGATCGTCGGCCACAGACCGTACGACTGTCCGCACTCGTTCTGCGGCTGCGAGGCCTCACGCTATGTATTCGGCAAAGTGCGGCCCGAGCTCAATTTGGCATCCAATTGGTTTAAATTTCCGCGCACCGCGCCGGCTCCCGGAATGGCTGCCGTGCGCAATCACCATGTCATGGTGCTGATGAGTCCGGCGGGCGGCAACGAGTGGCTGGTGCATGACGGCAATTCGGGCGGCGGCTTAACGCGCGAGCATGTGATGCCACTCTACGGCTATGTCATCGTCAACCCGCACGGCACCTGAGCGCGCGGGGGGACCATCGCATAAGCAAAGAGGCGGCCTAAAGCAGGCCGCCTTTTTCGTTTTTCGAAATCCAATTGTCGCGCGCTTCACCTGGTTTGGCAAATGGCGTACTCGAATGAAGCACTGGTAATGATCCGGCCGGCGCAAACACAGAATTCTTCAATGCACAAAGTGAGAATGGGTCAAGACGGCGCGGAAATCGCCGCGGTTGGCCTCGGCTGCATGGGCATGTCCGGCGGATATGGCGTGCCCAACGACGCCGAGAGCATCGCCACCATTCATGCCGCGCTCGACGCCGGCATCAGGTTGTTCGATACCGGCGACTTCTACGGCATGGGCCATAACGAGATGCTGCTCGGCGAGGCGCTGAAGGGCCGGCGCGAGCGCGCCTTCATCTCGGTCAAATTCGGGGCGCTGCGCGGGCCAGACGGCACCTGGTTCGGCTACGATCTGCGCCCGGCGGCGGTGAAGAATTTTCTCACCTACAGCCTCAAGCGGCTGAAGACCGATTATGTCGATCTGTATCAGCCGGCGCGCTTCGATCATACGCTGCCGCTCGCGGACACGCTTGGCGCCATCGCGGAGTTGAGACAAGCCGGCTATGTGCGGCACATCGGCTTGTCGGAGGTCTCGGCCGCGGCGTTACGAAAGGCGGCGGCAAGCCTTCCGGTTGCCGCGCTGGAGATCGAATATTCGCTCGCGAGCCGCGGCATCGAGCGCGACATCCTGCCGGCGGCGCGCGAGTTCAATATTCCAGTGGTGGCTTACGGCGTGCTGTCACGCGGGCTGCTCAGCGACGCCACGCTATCAAGCGGCGTCGGGCCCGGCGAGATCCGCAGCCGCATGCCGCGTTTCTCGGCGCAGAATTTTCCCCGCAACCGCGCGCTGATCAAGGCGCTGTCACGATTGGCGCAGGCGCGCGGCGTCAGCGTCGCACAGCTTGCCTTCGCCTGGATGCGGACGCGCGGCTCCGACATCGTGCCGCTGATCGGCGCACGCAACCGTTCTCAACTTGCCGAGGCGCTGGCGGGGCTCGCCATCGAATTGACGGCGGATGAAGCGGCGGCGATCGAACGGGCCGTGCCGCAAGCTGCGGTCGCCGGCGAACGCTACAGCCCGGCCGCGATGCAGCACCTGGATAGCGAGATCGGGTAGTTACCGGCTGGCGCCGGCACCGCCGCCGCGCAGCCGTTCGATCAATTCGGTCGTCGGATAGGAATCGGCCGGCAGTCCGGTCTTGATCTGCGCCAGTCGGATCGCGGCGCGCGTACCGGCGCCGACCTTGCCGTCGACATCGCCTACTTTGTAGCCCTGCGCGTTCAACAGCCGCTGCAATTCCATCACTTGCGGCGTGGTCAGCGGCACCACGGTCTTGGCGCCCTCGTGATCGTAGCCCGGCGCGCCGGCCAGGCGCGTGGCGAAATAGGCAACCGTCGTCGAATAGACATAGGCCGAATTCCAGCCGAGGAAGGCCTGGAAATTGCGATAGGCGAGAAAGGCCGGCCCGTGCCGCCCCATCGGCAGGATCATCGAGGCCGGCATGTCGTCGGCCGGCAGTTTGCCGTGCGCGGCGCGCACGCCCCAGGCCACCCATTGCGAGCGCGGATGCTGGATGGTCAAGTCGGCTTCCTGCCAAGGCAGGTTGGGCGGGACGCGCACCTCCTGAAGCCAGGGCTCGCCGCGATGCCAGCCGAGGCTGACCAGGAAGTTGGCGCCGGAGGCCATGGTATCGGGGATGCTGTGGATCAAGTCGCGGCGGCCGTCGCCGTCGAAGTCGACGGCGTTCTTGTAATAGTCGGCGGCAGTGAACTGCAGGCCGCCGAACTCGCCGGCCCAGTCGCCGATCATTTCGTCTACGCGCAGATCGCCGCGCTGGATGATGCTCAACGCGGCCAGCAACTGAGTCCGGAAGAAATCCGGACGCCGGCAGTCATAGGCAAGCGTCGTCAGCGCAGTCAGAATGCTGTAATTGCCGAAATTGGCGCCGAAATCGCTTTCCAGTCCCCAGAAGGCGGTGAGCACCGCCGCCGGCACGCCGTATTTCTTCTCGACCGCGGCGAATAAGGCGGCGTGTTTTTTGATCAGCCTCTGGCCGTTTGGGATGCGCGCACCGCCCACCATGCGGTCGGCAAACTTCATGAAGGTCTGCTGGAACACGGCCTGGCCGTGGTCGCGCCGGATGATGGCCGGATCGAACTTCAGAGAGGGCGAAGCTTCGGCGATAACGCGCGCTAAAATGCCCTTCCCCAGCGCTTCCTTCTTGAACGCCTCCAGCCATTGCTCGAAGCTGCCGGTGTTGTGGCACGTCGCAGCCAGGGCCGGCCCCGCCAGCATGCAGCCGAGCATGACCGCGGCCAATTTCAATGCCATTTTGCCCATCGTTGCGTCCGCCCTAAGATTCGATGCCACGAGGCCTCAATCTGCCCGACACCCGTTCCGGGTCAAGCGCGATTATCCATAAGCCGTAATACCGATTCTTGCGCAAATCGTGGTTTGATAGCAGTTTCATTTGAACCTTCATGGGCCCGCCCCGTCCTACGTCCCAATCGAGACACTCTGCCGCATGCAAGTCCTGGTGATCGGAGCCGGTGTTATCGGCCTCGCTGTCGCCCGCGCCGCCGCGCGTCACGGCCATGAAGTCGTCGTGGCGGAAGCGGCCGGCGGTATCGGCACGGGAATTTCCTCGCGCAACAGCGAGGTAATTCATGCCGGCATGTATTATCCGGCCGGCTCGATCAGGGCACGGCACTGCGTGCGCGGCAGGCGCATGCTCTATGAGTTCTGCGCCTCACACGGCGTGCCGCACCGCAAATGCGGCAAATTGATCGTCGCCACCAATGCGGCCGAGCTTGAGAAAATCCAGGCGCTCGCGACCCAAGGCCGCGGCAACGGCGTCGAAGGCTTGGAGTTGATCGGGGGCAATGCGGCTCGCGCGCTCGAGTCGGAACTCTCCTGCATCGGCGCGCTGCACTCGCCGGAAACCGGTATCATCGACGGCCACGCCTTCATGCTGGCGTTGCGCGGCGACTTGGAGGATGCCGGCGGCGCCATCGCCTTCAACACGCCGGTCACCGGCGCTGTGCGCAAGGTCGGGCAGTGGCGCGTGCGATTCGGCGGGACCGATGGCGGCGAATTCGCCTTCGATGCCGTCGTCAACTGCGCCGGGCTGAGCGCGCAAAGCCTCGCCCGCACAATTGAAGATTATCCGGGTGGCCGCGTGCCGAAGCTCGCGATGGCCAAGGGCAATTATTTCTCCTATGCCGGACGTCCGGTGTTCAAACGGCTGATCTATCCGACACCCGTGGTCGCCGGTCTCGGCGTGCATGTCACTCTAGACCTTGCCGGGCGCATGCGCTTCGGGCCGGACGTGGAGTGGATCGAGCGCGAGCACTACGACGTCGATCCTAAGCGCGCCGCACAGTTTTACGAGCGCATCCGCACCTACTGGCCGGGTCTGCGCGACGGCACGCTGGCGCCGGACTATTCCGGCATCCGGCCCAAGCTCACCGGGCCGGGCGAGCCGGCGGCGGATTTCATGATAGATGCGCCGCCGCAGCACGGCGTGACCGGCCTGGTGCAGATGTTCGGCATCGAGTCGCCGGGGCTGACGAGCTCGCTGTCGCTGGCGGAAGAAGTTTGCGGTTATTTGTCGAGCTGAGCGCGCCGGCTTTCGTCGGCATGTCGATTATCGGCGAGCGGCAGCCTCATTGTCGCCGCGCTCGGCCGGCGCAACTGCGGCGGGGTGACCTTCAGCGCCGACAGCTTGTTACGATAGCTCCTGGAAAAGCCGTGATAGGAATCGACCGGCGTGAAATCGGCGGTGTGGTCTTCCGTCCCGGTGAAGGCCATGAGCCCGTGCTTGGTCGCCACCACATCGCCCCGCCGCAAGCTCGGATCGGTCTTGACGTCGATGTGCGCCAGACCGAAATGGTCGTGACCGTTGCAGGTGCAGCCGGCGACCAGCTGTTTGCGATAAAGGAAGGCGGCGGGCAGATCGGAATAGCGGCTGCCGTCGGCCGCGACGGCGTCCTTGATGCCGTTGCCGGAAAAGATTTCGGTCCGGCTGCCCGGGCAAAAGGCATGGCACATCTGGGCAGCGCTGACATCGCCGTGCACGCGCACCGAAAAGTGAAAGCCGTCACAGGTGCGCACGCACTGCTCGGCATAGGGCGCCGACTCGGGCTGCCGGTGTATCACATGCGCATCGTTGCTCAGACCGCTTGGCGGCTCATAGGCGCCGTAAGCAAAAGGGGGTGCGGCATGACGCTCGACCGGGCGGCCGAAGCCGAACAGCTGTTCGAAAAACCCGGCACGGGCCGGAGTGGATAAGCCGAGCGCCAGCGCGGAGCCTGCGACAAACGCGGCCGAGATGCGCAACGCAAATCTCAACTCCCCGCCGGCCATGCGAATTTCCGCCGCTCGCTGTTGTTCCCGCGACTGGATCAACGCAGCGGCGCGCGGAAAGTTGCGCCCGGCCGCGGTCGGACGTTCGACTCATGGATTTATGTTGACGAGGCGCACGGTGTCGAGAAGCGTTTCATAGCGGACCCGGGCGAAGCGCCGGGCCTTGTCGCCTAAGGAGCGCCCGCTCTCTTCGTGAGCCACGCTCGGAGGACACCGCCCATGACCGTCGGCGTTCCCGCGTAGTCGCGGATCAACAATGGCCCGCCGCCGCCATAGGCGTCGGTTGGGCAATGCCACCCGGTGGAGACCGCGGTCTTGGCGTTCCATGTCCAGCCCAGCGCCCCGAAAAGATTACCCTTGGCCATCTCGCCATCGATGAGCGACAGAATGTGGCTCGTATATGCGCCGGTGCCGGAGTCACAATTGCGTTCGCCGAACTCGCCGAGAATGACCGGGAGCTGCGCGGCAATCGGCTCGAACTGGCTGCTGAACATTCCATCGATGCCGGCCCCCGCGGTGAAATCATAAACATGCATCGAAGCCAGAAGCTGATGCTGAGGATCGGTCGGCAGGTTAGTTAGTAGCTGTGAAAAGTCGCCGTTATAACTGAGGCCGCCCAGAATAATGGGTTGAGTCGCGCCCTGCGAACGTATCGCGTTCACAAGCGACTGAAGTCCCGCAGCAAGGAAGCGTCCGCCATAGACCGAATCCAGCGTGCAGCCGTTGCGCCAGCAAGCCCATTGTCCGGGAGGATTGGGATGCGGATTGTTCCATGAAGCCATGGCGGCTTCATTGACCGGATCGAAGACAATCCCGTGGTCCGATTTGAATGTTGCAGCGACACTTTGCCAAAAAGCCGGCATGTGATCCGCGTCAGGCATGTAATCGATCTGTGTCGAGCGGTTCGCGCCGGGCGCCGACATGTGCACTTCAATGATCGAATATAGCCCGTTATTGCGGAGCAATTTGATGTAACTGACGACAGCGTTGCGGTAGCCGGCCGTGTTGCCGCCCAGGGGCAGCCCATTGATGCCGAGCCAGCAGTCCTCGTTGACTGCGACGCGCACCGTGGTCATTTTCCACGCCCGCATCGCGGTGACGGAAGCCTGATCGGCCGGGCCGTCGGCAATGCCCGTGCTGTCATAAGTGCAGCGGCTTTCGAAAATGGCACGATTGACGCCGCGCAACTGGACAAACTGTCCTGCGCCGTTGACCAGTCGCCGTCCACGCACTTGCACTGTCGGCGGACCGCCGAGAGTCGAGTTCACGCGCCGCACGCGATGATCGAGAAGATCGGAGATCAAGACAAAGCCGTCCGGCGTAACGCTTACGTCATAAGGCGTATTCAATTTTGCAGACGTCGCCAGGCCGCCGTCGCCGCAGCCATCGGTGGAGGACGGGCATCGCCGATCTGCGGTCCCGGCAAGCGTGCGAATGATTCCACCGGACACCACGCGAACGAGCTGACTGTAGGTGTCGGCGATCACGACGGCGCCATTGGGCGCAATTGCCACACTGCTCGGCACATTCAAGTTGGCGTTTGTCGCGGCGATATTGTTCCCGAAGCTGCCCGCAATCCCGTTTCCGGCGATCGTGGTTATGATGCCGGCAGCGGAGACGGCGCGAATACGGTTGTCATTGGAATCGCTTATGACAAACCCGCCGCCTGGCAGGGGCGCGACGCCATTGGGTGTGTTGAGCTGAGCCGCGGTCGCGAGCCCCCCATCGCCGCAGGGCGCCGTCGGCGAGCCGCAAGCGACGCCAGAGCCGGCGACACGCGTTATCACGCCGGCCCCTGAGACCATCCGGACTTTATGTCCCTGGTCCTCGGTGATCAGAAAGCCGCCTGTTGGAAGCGGAACCGCACGATCTGGCCGATTCAATTGAGCCATCGTTGCGGGACCGCTATCGCCGCAAGCTTGCGCGGGATTCGCGCATATGGTTCCCGTGCCGGCCACAGTAGTGATGACACCAGCGGAAGAAACGCGCCGGATACGATTATTTAAACGGTCGGCGATGAGGAAGCCGCCACCCGCCAAAGGCGAAACGCCGGTCGGCTGATTCAAATGCGCCGCGGTAGCCGGACCACCGTCGCCGCTGAAGCCGCCGACGCCAGCGACGCCCGCCACCGTCAGGATGGTCCCATCTGGCCGAATTTCACGGATGACATTGTTTCCTTCGTCGGCGATCAGAATGCCTCCGTCCGGCGACCACACGGCGCGGATAGGGAAAGACAATTTGGCGCTCGTTGCTGCACCGCCGTCTCCTGCATAACCGGAGACCCCTGAGCCGGCGATCGTCGCGATCAAACCGTTACCCGCCCAAGCGGCATCGCCCAGGGTGATCCAGCCGGCCACGAACACGAGCACAGGCGCAAGGCGCTTCAACGACGTCGCTCTTTCCAATAGATCGAGATGTTTGCAGTAGCCGAGTCCCGCGTAACCCGCAAACGAGATCGAGTGCCTGTGAATGTCGATCGCGTTTGGGAGTGAACGTACCAGGAGTCGGGTTTCTAAAGTTTTGCCTCGGAGAGAAAGGTGCTTTTCACCTTTGGCGACGAATTCCGCGAGGCCCCCATATCGACGCCCATTGATGGGCCCCATGCGTGAACCCGCGCATCTGCTCAGAATTGCGCGCGCCCCCGCAATCAAAAATAGCGCCACCAGATATAGACGTGGCAGATCGCCACCGACACCACCATCATCGGCAGGCCGTAGAACGTGTAAGTGATAAAGCGGAACGGCACCCCGTTGCGGTCGCCGATGCCGGCAACCGTCAGATTGGCCGAGGCGCCGATCAGCGTGCCATTGCCGCCGAGGCAGGCACCGAGCGACAGGCACCACCACAGCGGCTCGATATGCGCCTCGCCGCCGAACGACGGCGCCATGTTCTTGATCAGAGGGATCATGGTGGCGACAAACGGGATGTTGTCGACGATCGCCGACAGAAATGCCGAGGCCCAGAGGATGGCGTAGCCGGTGGTGCCCAGGTTCCCGCCGGTCGCCGCCACCAGCTTATTGGCGAGCAAGGCCAGCAGTCCGCCGACATCGACGCCGTGCACCACCACGAACAGCCCGATGAAGAAGAAGATGGTGATCCATTCAACGTCGCCGAAAGTGGAGTGGATGTTGTGCGCGGCCTTCTCGGCGTGGTGCGCCCAGTTGTCGAGCAGCATCAACACCGCCGCGCCGGAGAGCGCGATGGTCGCCGGCTCCAGGTGCAACGGCCGCGCCAGCACGAAGGCAACCATGACAATGGCGAGCACGACAAGCGACTGCTTGAGCAGCCGCCAATCCTCGATCGACTCGGTCGCATTCATCGCCATCACGCGCGCCTCGGCATCGTGCGAGGCCCTGAGCTCCTTGCCCCAGAGCACGTGGATGATCAGCGCTTGCACGATCATCACGACGATGATCACCGGCGTCAGGTGATAGACGAAATCGTTGAAGGCGAGCCCCGCCTGCGAGCCGATCAGGATATTGGGCGGATCGCCGATCAAGGTGGCGGTGCCGCCGATATTGGAGGCGAAGATTTCCGCAAACAGATAGGGATAGGCCGGCACTTCCAGCGTCTTGCAGATCGCGAGCGTCACCGGAACGATCAGCAGCACGGTGGTGACGTTGTCGAGAAAGGCGGAGAGCACCGCGGTCGTGATCTGCAGGATGAACAGAATGCCGGCGGGATGCGCCTTGGCGGCCTTGGCCGACCAGATCGCGAGGAACTGGAACATCCCGGAGCGGCGCGAGATCGACACCAGGATCATCATGCCGGTGAGCAGCCCGATGGTGTTGAAATCGATGCCGTGGATCGCCTCTTCCTGGTCGAGCACGCCGACCAGCACCATGACGCCGGCGCCGACCAGCGCGACGATCGCGCGGTTGACCTTCTCCGACATGATGGTGGCGTAGGTGATGGCCAGGATGCAGGTCGACACCCACATCGGGTTGAGGCTGAAATAAACGTGGGATGCCGCGTGCGCGGTCATGGCCGGAGCTCCCCCAATTGCGGGCGCCCGGCCTTGTCATGGCCTTACCGCTTCCCGCCTTCAATTCGCGGCAGGCTCCGGCAACGGCGTCGGCGAGTCAAGATGGCGTGCCGTCGTGTCCCAGACGCAACGCAGCGCCCCATCGGAGGCGCGCCAGTCCGACTCAAAAATACCGCCACCAGACATAAACATTGCAGATCGCGATCGAGACCAGCGTCATCGGCGCGGCATAGAGCGTGTAGGTGAGAAATCGGAACGGCACGCCATTGCGCTCGGCAATGCCGGCGACCGTCAGATTGGCGGAGGCGCCGACCAGCGTGCCGTTGCCGCCGAGACAGGCGCCGAGCGACAGGCACCACCACAGCGGCTCGATATGCTGCGCCCCGCCGAGCGCCGGCGCCGTGTTCTTGATCAGCGGAATCATCGTGGCGACGAACGGAATATTGTCGACGATCGCCGAAAGAAGCGCCGAGGCCCACAGCACCGCATAGCCGGTCGCCGCCAGGCTGCCGCCGGTCGCGCTCACCAGCTTGTTGGCGAGCAGATGCAGCAGGCCGCTTACCTCGACGCCATGCACCACGATGAACAGGCCGAGGAAGAAGAAGATGGTGATCCATTCCACGTCGCCGAAGGTGGAATGGATATTGTGCGATGCCCTCTCCGAATGGTGCGCCCAGTTGTCGAGCAGCATCAACACGCCGGCGCCGGTGAGCGCGATGGTCGCGGGTTCCAGATGCAGCGGGCGCGCCAGCATGAAGACGATCATCACCGCCGTCAGCACCGCCAATGACTGCTTGAGCAGCCGCGCATCCTCGATCGAATCGGCCGGCCGCATCGCCATGACCGCGGCTTCCGCTTCCGGCGTTGCCCGCAAATCGCGGCCCCACAAGAGATGGATCATCAGTGTCTGCGCCGCCAGCACGATCAGGATGACCGGCGTCAGGTGGTAGACGAAATCATTGAAATCGAGACCGACCTGCGAGCCGATGATGATATTGGGCGGATCGCCGATCAGCGTGGCGGTGCCGCCGATATTCGAGGCCATGATTTCGGCAAACAGGTACGGATACGCCGGAACCTTCAACGTTTTGGTGATGGCGAGCGTCACCGGCACGATCAGCAAAACGGTGGTGACGTTGTCGAGAAAGGCCGACAGCACGGCGGTGGCAAGCTGCAGCAAGACCATGATGCCGGCGGGATGCGCCTTTGCCGCCCGCGCCGACCACACCGCGACATAGCCGAACATGCCGGAGCGGCGCGAGATCGACACCAGGATCATCATGCCGGTAAGCAGGCCAAGCGTGTTCCAGTCGACGCCGGCGATCGCCTCGTGCTGCTCGAGCACGCCGACGATAACCATGAAGCTGGCGCCGATCAGCGCAACGATCGCTCGGTTGACCTTTTCCGTCATGATGACGGCATAGGTGAGCGCCAGGATGCAGGTGGACACCCACATCGCGTCGAGGCCGAAATAGAGGTGAGGTACCGCGTGCGCGGCCATGATTGCCCCGAGAGTGCGCAGGCACGCTCAGGCAACCGGCAGGCTCTGTCAACGATTTCGCCCGCGGCGTAAATTCGCACCGCCCCACATGAAGGGCGAACGATCAGGGGAGAGCAAACGTGGCGTCAGCGATCCGTTTCATCAATCCGCGAACCATTTCCAAGCCGCCCGGCTACACCCATGTGGTGGAGGCGACCGGCCCGGGCCGCATCGTCTATATCGCCGGCCAGCTCGGGCTCGATCCGGACAACAAGCTGGTCGGCTCGGCCGGCGACTTCCGCGCGCAATGCGCAAAGGCCTTCGAGAACCTGGGCTTCGCGCTCGCCTCAGTCGGCGCGACTTTCGCGGACGTGGTGAAGATCAACAATTACCTTACGGATATGGCGCATATCGGCATCTTCCGCGAGGTGCGCGACGCTTTTCTCAACATCAAGAAGCCGCCGGCCTCAACCACAGTGGCGATATCTACGCTCGCGCGGCCGGGCGCGCTGTTTGAGATCGAGGCGGTCGCGCTGCTGCCGCCGAAAGTCGCGGGTAAGGCCGCGCGACGCGGCCGGCCGCCGATGAAAGCCAAGGTTAAGCCGGCCCGCCGACGAAAGCGACGGTGATGAGCGCAAGCACCGGCAGCAGCACCGCCGCCGACCACAGCATGTAGCCGAAGAAGCTCGGCATCTTCACGCCGCGCTCGTTGGCGATGGCCGCCACCATGAAATTGGGCGCGTTGCCGACATAGGTAAGCGCGCCCATGTAGACCGCGCCCATGGAGATGGCGGCGAGCGTGTCGGCGAGCGTGCCCATCAGCGCTGCCGCGTCGCCGCCGGCGAGCTGGAAGAACACGAGATAAGTCGGCGCGTTGTCGAGGAAGGCGGAGAGAATGCCGGTGAGCCAGAAGAAGGCGGGCTCGTGGTGCTCGCCGCTCGGCCGCGTCACCGCATCGAGCAGCCAGCCGAACGAGCCGTCGCGGCCGGCCTCCAGCATCGCCAGCACTGGAATGATGCAGACGAAAATGGCGGCGAACAGCTTGGCCACCTCGGCGATCGGCTCCCAGCTGAACTCGTTGGCGGCGCGATGCTCGTCCGGAGTGAGCCACAACGAGGCGAGCGCGATGAGGAGGAGCGCGCCGTCACGCGCGAGATTCTGCAGCGCGAGTCGGGTGCCGTAGACATTCACTTCGACGCCGGGGTTCCAGGCCGCCGATAAAAGGATGACGCCGATGATGACGGCAATCAGCGGCAGGTTGACGATCCCGTGCAGCCGGATCTTGGCGCCGGCGACCGGCGCCGGCCGCTCGCGCCGCACGTGCCAGAGATCGAGCGCGAGAAAGACGGCAAGCACCAGCGCCGCGGCGATGAGCGTCTGCGCCCACAAATGCGCGGTCGGCCAGAAGAAATCGACACCGCGCAGGAAGCCGGCGAACAGCGGCGGATCGCCGAGCGGCGACAGCGCGCCGCCTATATTGGCGACTAGGAAAATGAAGAAGACGACCACGTGCACATTGCGGACGCGCGCGGCATTGGCGCGGATCAGCGGGCGCACCAGGATCATGGCGGCGCCGGTGGTGCCGACCACGCTGGCGATGGCGGTGCCGAAGGCGAGCACCAGCGCGTTGCTTAACGGCCTGCCGCCAAGATTGCCGGTGACCAGAAGGCCACCGGCGACCGTGTAGAGCGCGAACAAGAGGATGATGAAGCTCATATATTCGGCGAGCGCGGCATGCACGAAAGCGGCGAGCGCGGCCGCCGCGCCGAACATGATTGCAAGCGGCGCAAGCGTCACCAGCGCCCACAGCGCGGCGATCTTGCCGTAATGCGCGTGCCAAAATTTCGGGAATACCAGCGGACCGGTGGCGATCGACAGCAGAATGCCGCCGAACGGCAGCGCCCACGGCCAGCCCATCTGCCCGCCGTCGAGTGCCGGCGCCGCGTGGGCGGCGGAGGGGACGAGAACCAAGAGCAATACAAGGAGCCGCGACAGCCGCGCTTTCCCTCTCCCCTTGTGGGAGAGGGTGGCGAGCGCGGAGCGAAGCGCGAGCCGGGTGAGGGGGAAAGCTCGGAGAAATCATTTTGCGAACTTCCCCCTCACCCGGTCCTCGCCTTCGGCTCGGACCACCCTCTCCCACAAGGGGAAGGAAGAGCTAATGCGCCTCGTCCCAGTTGTCGGCGGCGCAGCCTTCTACAGTCCCGCTAGATAGGTAGAGAACTCTGCGGCTGACATTACTTTTACGGTACTTCCGAGCTTTTCGAATCCTTTTCTGAATTTTTGATCGTTAGTGACCAGAATATCGGCATCGGTAAGCGCGGTCGTGCCAATCATGGCGTCTTCGGTGTGCTTTAGATTGCCTATTTGAAGTTGCGCAAAGGCAGCATCTGCTGCAGGTGTACCCAGTTGGTCCAAATCGAGATAGGAATAATCAAGTACGAAAACTGATGTACCAATCTGTTCGGCGCCCACTGTTGTCGCCTGCCCTATATCCTTGTGCGGTGGAATCTTTCCTAATTCTTCGCCCTGAACATGAGTGGACAGAACCGTAATGTGACCGGCAGATTGGCATCGCTCTATGAGCTGCTTGAGGCTCGCGTCTGCAGCAACGATATCGTGAATTTGGGAATCAAGAATGACGCGATCCATCAATGCGCCTCGTCCCAATTGCCGGCGGCGCGGGCGTCGACGTGCAGCGGCACGTTGAGCGACACCGCCGGGTGCGGCGCCGATTCCATCACCTCTTTGACAATCGCGATGGTGTCGGCCACCTCCCCTTCCGGGACCTCTAAGATCAGTTCGTCGTGCACCTGCAGCAGCATTTGCGCGTTGAGCTTGGCCTGCGCCAGCTCCGGCTCGATGCGGATCATGGCGCGGCGGATGATGTCGGCGGCCGAGCCCTGCAGCCGCGCATTGATCGCGGCGCGCTCGTTGAACGAGCGGATCGAGGGATTGGAATTCTTGATTTCCGGATAGTGACACTTGCGGCCGAACAACGTGAGCACGTAACCGTTCGTGCGGCAGAACTCACGCGTCCCGTCCATATAATCGCGGATGCCGGGGAAGCGCTCAAAATATTTCTTGATGTATGCGCCGGCCTCGTTCTTGTCGATGCCGAGCTGAGCGGCGAGCCCGAACGCCGAGATGCCGTAGATGATGCCGAAATTGATCGCCTTGGCGCGTCGGCGCACTTCGCTCGGCATGTCCTTTACCGGCACTCCGAACATTTCCGACGCCGTCATGGCATGGATGTCGACGCCGTCCTGGAATGCCTTCTTCAGCGCCGCGATGTCGGCGATTTCGGCGAGCAGCCGCAGTTCGATCTGCGAATAGTCAGCGGAAACGAGTTTCATGCCGGGCGCGGCGATGAAGGCGCGGCGAATTTTGCGGCCGTCCTCGGTGCGAATCGGAATGTTCTGCAGATTCGGCTCCGACGACGACAGCCGCCCGGTGGAGGTCGAGGCGAGCGCGTAGGACGTGTGCACGCGATGCGTTAACGGGTTGACATAGGTCGGCAGCGCCTCGGTGTAGGTCGAACGGAGCTTCGACACCTGCCGCCAGTCGAGAATCTTGCGCGGCAATTCGTGGCCCTGCTCGGCCAGATCCTCGAGCGCGCGCGCGCCGGTCGACCACTGCCCGGTCCTGGTCTTGCTGCCGCCCGGCAGGCCCATCTTACCGAACAGAATATCGCCGATCTGCTTGGGGCTTCCCGGATTGAGCGGTTCGCCGGCAAGCGTCTTGATTTCTTCTTCGAGGTGGGCCTGCTCCTGGGCGAAATCGCCGGACAGACGCGACAGCACCTGGCGGTCAATGGTAATGCCGCGTCGCTCCATGCGCGCGAGCACCGCCGGCATAGGCCGCTCCAGCGTCTCGTAGACGGTGGTGACACGCTCGGCGGCGAGCCGCGGCTTGAGCGCCTCCCACAACCGCAGCGTCACGTCGGCGTCCTCGGCGGCGTATTCGGTCGCCTTCTCGATGGTGACGCAGTCGAAAGAAACCTGCGCTTTGCCCTCGCCGGCGACGTGATGGAAATGGATGGTGTCGTGGTTGAGCCAGCGCTTGGCGAGATCGTCCATGCCGTGCGAGCCCTTGCCGGCATCGAGCACGTAGGAGATCAGCATGGTGTCGTCGTAGCCCGCGATCTCGATGCCGCGCTGGGCGAACACTAGCCAGTCGAATTTCATGTTCTGCGCGATCTTTAGCACGGCGCAGTCTTCCAGCAACGGCTTGAGCAGGCCAAGCGCGTCGCTCTCGGGGATCTGGCCTTCGCACAATTTGGGCTGCGGCGCGAACAGGTCGGAGCCGCCTTCGCCGCCGCCCTCGCGATGGCCGATCGACACATAGCAGGCCTCGTTGGGCGCAACCGCCAGCGAGAAGCCGCAGAGATGCGCCTGCATCGGGTCGAGGCTGGTGGTCTCGGTGTCGATCGCCACCATGCCGGTCTCGTGTGCGCGCGCGATCCATGCTTTGAGGCGTTCAAGCGTCCGCACGGTCTCGTATTTGCTGCGGTCGATCTTGGCCGCGCGCGCCTTCTCCGCCCGCGCGGCGGCAAGGGAGATGGGGGTGAGAGCGCTTGCTCCGCCCTTGCCGCTCAGCCTCCCTCCCCCGCCTGCGGCGGAGGGTTGGGGAGAGGGGGCAAACAGCTCGCCCGTTCCCCCTCCCGCCGCGCCGCGCACGGCGACCTCCCCCGCAAGCGGGAGAGGTGAAGAAGAAGAGGGCGCGGCGCCAGCCGCCCCTTGCAGGGGAGGGATGGTGCCCGCGGCGAGCTTCGCATCCGCCTCGATCGCGCTCGCATCGATACCGGTCTTCTCGGCAATGCGCCGGGTGATGCTGGTGAATTCCATCGCCTTCAGAAAGGCGATCAGGTGCTTGTAGTCGGGCTGGTGCACCGCGAGCTCGTCGACCGCCACTTCCAGCGGCACCTTATCGTCGAGCGTGACCAATCGCTTGGAGATGCGGGCGAGCTCGGTATTGTCGATCAACGCCTGGCGGCGCTTTTCCTGTTTGATCTCGCTTGCGCGCTTGAGCAGCGTTTCGAGGTCGCCGTACTCGCCGATCAGCTGCGCCGCGGTCTTCACGCCGATTCCGGGCACACCAGGCACGTTGTCGGTCGAATCGCCGATCAGCGCCTGCACCTCGATCACTTTCTCCGGGCCGACGCCGAATTTCTCGATCACCTCCTCGCGGCCGATGCGGCGGTCCTTCATGGTGTCGTACATGATGACGCCGTTGCCGACGAGCTGCATCAGGTCCTTGTCGGAAGAGACGATGGTGGTGATGGCGCCGGCTTCGCAGGCGAGCCGCGCATAGGTCGCGATCAGGTCGTCGGCCTCATAGCCCTGCTGCTCGAGGCACGGAATCTCGAACGCCCGCACCGCCTCGCGGATCAACGGAAACTGCGGGATGAGATCGGCCGGGGCCTCGGGCCGATGTGCCTTGTAGTCCGGATAGAAATCCGTGCGGAAGGTTTTTTCCGACTTGTCGAACACCACCGCGAGATGGGTCGGTTTCTCCTCCGGCTTCATCTCCGCCAAAAGCTTCCACAGCATATTGCAGAAGCCAAGCACGGCGTTCACCTGCAGCCCGTCCGACTTGCGGGTGAGCGGCGGCAGCGCGTGATAGGCGCGGAAAATGTAGGAGGAGCCGTCGACCAGAAAAAGGTGGTCGCCTTTTTTGAGCGGGCGCGCGGCCGAATTGGCGGGCGCCGCGGAGGCAGGCTTGGCGGGGTTGGCTGCGGCTTGCGGCGCGGCCTTGGCCGCGGGCTTGGCCTTGGATTTGGCGGTTGCTGGCATGGCGGCAATGTGGGCCGTCGGGGGAGCTTTATCAATCTCCGCCGTTATCGCCCGCGGAAGCGGGCGATCCAGTATCCACAGGCGTTTCGACAGTAAACAGGGCGTGCGATTACTGAATGCCCCGCTTTCGCGGGGCATGACAGTTACTAATCGCCTCTGCTATGGAAACGCGCCGGCTGCGGCCGGAACCGGTCAACCACCATCGAAGGAGAATGAATGCGCGTTGCCATGATCGGCACCGGCTATGTCGGTCTTGTTTCCGGGGCCTGCTTTGCCGACTTCGGCCACGAAGTCACCTGCGTCGACAAGGACATGAGCAAGATCGCCGCACTCAAGCGCGGCGAGGTGCCAATCTTCGAGCCGGGGTTGAACGAACTGGTGGCGGCTAATGCGCGCGCCGGCCGGCTGCATTTCACCGACGCGCTCGGCCCGGCGGTCGCCGCGGCCGATGCCGTGTTCATCGCCGTCGGCACGCCGTCGCGGCGCGGCGACGGCCATGCCGATCTCTCCTTCGTCTACGACGCTGCACGCGAAATCGCCGGCGCGATGGACGGCTTCACGGTGGTGATTACCAAATCGACCGTGCCGGTCGGCACCGGCGATGAGGTCGAGCGTATTATTCGCGAGACACGGCCGGATACGGATTGCGCGGTAGTGTCCAATCCGGAATTTCTGCGCGAAGGCGCCGCCATCCGTGATTTCAAGCACCCCGACCGCATCGTGGTCGGCTGCGAGGACGCGCGCGCGCGCGAGGTGATGACCGAGCTTTATAGGCCGCTCTATCTCAACCGCGCGCCGATGCTGTTCACCGACCGGCGCACCGCAGAGCTCATCAAATACGCAGCAAACGCCTTCCTCGCCACCAAGATCACCTTCATCAACGAGATCGCCGATCTCGCCGAGAAGGTCGGCGCCGATGTGCAGGAAATCGCGCGCGGCATTGGGCTCGACAACCGCATCGGCTCCAAATTCTTGCATGCCGGGCCGGGCTTCGGCGGCTCATGCTTTCCCAAGGACACGCTGGCGCTGCTGAAGACCGGGCAGGACAATGCGGCGCCGCTACGCATCGTCGAGGCGGTGGCCGCGGTCAACGACCAGCGCAAGCGGGCGATGGCGCGCAAGGTGGCAGCCGCGCTCGGCGGCGAATTGCGCGGCAAGACCATTGCCGTGCTCGGCCTCACCTTCAAGCCGAACACCGACGACATGCGCGAGGCGCCGTCGATCCCGCTGATCACCGCGCTGCAGGACATGGGCGCCAAGGTGCGCGCCTACGATCCGGTCGGCATGCAGCAGGCGAAATCGGTGCTCGACCACGTCACCTTCTGCGACAGCGCCTATGCCTGCGCCGAGGGCGCCTCCGCGCTGGTGATCGTCACCGAATGGGAGGAATTCCGCGCGCTCGATTTCGCGCGGCTGAAGGCGGCGATGGCGCGGCCGGTGCTGGTCGATTTGCGCAACATCTACCGGCCGGAGGAGGTCGCGCGCCACGGCTTCGTTTATGAGAGCGTCGGGCGGGCAAGGAAGTGACGGCGGCGATGTTCCATAGAAGTTGTCGTCCCCCGCGGAAGCGGGGGACCCGGTAAACACCGGCATCGCTATATTTGATGCTCGCGATTACGGGATCATCCGCTTTCGCAGATGATAACAGCCGAGATTGAATGCGCATCTTCGACACGTCCCTCCCCGTCGACAGCGCGCTGCCGCAACTCACCGATGCGGTGAGGGCCAACAACGCCGCCGTGCTGGTGGCGCCGCCGGGCGCCGGCAAGACCACGCGCGTGCCGCTGGTGCTGCTCGACGAGCCGTGGGCGAAGGACCAGAAAATCCTGCTGCTGGAGCCGCGCCGGCTCGCCGCCCGCGCCGCCGCCGCGCGCATGGCATCGACCTTGCGCGAACAAGTCGGCGACACGGTAGGTCTGCGCGTGCGCTTCGGCTCCAAGATTTCCAAGCACACGCGCATCGAGGTCGTCACCGAGGGCGTATTTACGCGGCTGGTGCTCGACGATCCCTCGCTCGCGGGCGTTGCCGCTGTGCTGTTCGACGAATTTCACGAACGGTCATTGGATGCCGATCTCGGCCTGGCGCTGGCGCGCGACGCCCAGCAGGGCCTGCGCGAGGATTTGAAGCTGCTCGTGATGTCGGCAACGCTCGACGGCGCGCGCGTGGCAGCGCTGTTGGGCAACGCGCCGGTGATCGCCAGCGAAGGCCGCAGCTTTCCGGTCGAAACCCGCTATCTCGGGCGCGACCCGCGCGAACGCATCGAAACCCAGATCGCCGACGCCGTGCAGCGCGCTTTGCGCGCCGAGCAAGGCTCGCTGCTGGTGTTTCTGCCGGGCGCCGCCGAAATCCGCCGCACCGAGACGCTGCTGAGGGAGCGCGTGCGCGATCCTGCGATCGACATCGTCGCGCTCTACGGCGCGCTCGATGCGCGCGAACAGGATCGCGCCATCGCACCGCCGCCGCCAGGGCGGCGCAAGATCGTCCTCGCCACCTCCATCGCGGAGACCTCGCTCACCATCGATGGCGTGCGCGTGGTGATCGACAGCGGCTTGTCGCGCGTGCCGCGCTACGAGCCCGATGTCGGGCTGACACGGCTCGAAACTGTGCGCGTCTCACGCGCCGCCGCCGACCAGCGCCGCGGCCGCGCCGGCCGCACCGAGCCGGGCGTGTGCTATCGCCTATGGGACGAGCCGCAGACCGGTTCGCTGGAACCCTACAGCCGGCCGGAAATTCTCTCGGCCGATCTCTCGTCCTTTGTGCTCGACGTTGCGCAATGGGGCGTGAGCGATCCGGCCAGGCTCGCCTTCCTCGATTCCCCGCCGGCGGCGGCGCTCAACGAAGCGCGCGCGCTGCTCGCCGAACTGGGCGCGATCGATGCGACCGGCCGCATCACCGAGGAAGGCCGGCGCTTGCGCGCCCTGCCCTTGCCGCCGCGGCTTGCGCGCATGGTGGTCGATGCGGCGGCCGAGGGTGCGGGCGAACACGCGGCGATGATTGCCGCCGTGCTCACCGAGCGCGGGCTCGGCGGCGACGATGTCGATCTGCGCCACCAGCTCGATCAGTTCCGCCGCGACCGCTCCGGTCGCGCCGAGGAGTCGAGGGCGATGGTGACGCGCTGGTTTTCACTCATCATTCCTGAGCGCCGCGAAGCGGCCCGCGCCTCTGGCGCGTCCCGGAATGGCCGAGAAATATCGCCGGGCGCCATTCTCGCCCTCGCCTATCCCGAGCGCATTGCCAAGAATCGTGGTGGCGGCAGCGGCGCTTTTCTGCTGGCCAATGGCCGCGGCGGCGCGGTCGATGCCGCCTCCCCGCTCGCACGGGAACCGTTCCTGGCGATCGCCGAACTGACCGGCAGCGCGGCGGCAAGCCGCATTGTGCTCGCGGCGCCGATCACGCTCGAGGAAATCGAAGCGCGCTTTGCCGACAAAATCGAGGAGCGCGAAGCGGTGAGCTTCGATGCCGCCTCCTCCTCGCTGCGCGCACGCCGCACACGCCGCCTCGGCGCGCTGCTACTCGCCGAGCAGAGCAAGCCGGTTGTACCCGACGCCAACAGCGCGAAGTTGCTGGCCGAAGGCATCGCCGCCATCGGCATCGGCAAGCTGCCGTGGGGCAGATCGCAACGGCAATTGCGCGAGCGCGTTGAATTCCTGTGCCGAGCGGAAGGCGACGAATGGCCCAATGTTTCCGATCAGGCGCTTGCGCGCACTGCCGCCGCCTGGCTCGCGCCATTCCTGGTCGGCAAGACAGCTCTGGGGCAGATCGGGGCCGACGATCTTGCCGGCGCGCTCGATGCGCTGATTCCCTGGAAACTCCGCCAGCGGTTGGACACTGAGGCGCCGACGAATTTCGCCGCGCCGTCCGGCTCCCATGTGCCGATCGACTACGCCGCCGAGGAAGGACCGAAGCTTTCGATCCGCGTGCAGGAACTATTTGGCCTCGCCACGCATCCGACCGTTGCCGGCGGGCGCGTGCCGCTCACGATCGAATTGCTGTCGCCCGCCCAACGGCCAGTGCAGGTCACGCGCGACTTGCCCGGCTTCTGGCGCGGCAGCTACGCCGACGTCAAAGCCGACATGCGCGGCCGCTACCCCAAGCATCCCTGGCCGGACGACCCGCTGCGCGCGCCGGCTACCCGCCGCGCCAAGCCGCGCGCCTGATCTTTCGGCTTGCGAATCTAAAATTTGCACGATCCGCTTAACCCGCCGCTCACCATTTGCGAATTGCACGGCACCCTGACTGTGCGCGTTAAGGCCGCGTTGGCCCCGCTCGTGCGATCATAACCAGTTACAGGCGGATTTTGCCATGCGCTCGATTGTCATCTTCGCCGCGGTGGTGCTGGTCGGCGGCGCCTATACGGCGCGCTTTGCCGACTATGAAGCGACGTTGCACGCCGCCAAACAGACAGAAGCGCCAGCGCCCGCCACATCGGCGACCGAGCCACCACCAGTCGACGTGTCCGACCGCAGCCTGACGCTGGAGCCCGACCGCCAGGGTCACTTCCGCACCGAGGCGCGGATCGATGGCCGGCGTATCGATTTCATGGTCGACACGGGCGCCTCGCTGGTCGCTTTGCGCGAATCCGACGCCGGCATGATCGGCATCCATCCGATGGCGCGCGATTACACCGCGGTCGTCTCCACCGCCAACGGCAAGGTCAAGGCCGCGCGCGCTACGCTCGACCGCGTCGAACTCGGCGACATCACGGTCTACGACGTGCCCGCGCTGGTGCTGCCGGACGAGTCGCTGGACGTGAACCTCCTCGGCATCACTTTCCTGTCCAAGCTCAAGCGCTACGAATACGCCAACGGGCGCATGGTGCTGGAACAGTAGCTCTCACTCCTGTCATTCCGCGACGCCGCGTAGCCGCGGGTCCGGATTCCATAACCCGGCTGCGATGTATGGATTCCGGGCTCGCCACGCCTTCTCCCTTCAGGCTTTGGCATGGCGCCCCGGAATGACAGAAGTGACGGACCGCTTTGCGCGCCTCCTGCGTTGGGCTATGCAGTCTGCCGTCGTCTTCCCGCTTTGAGGCCCCGATGTTTCCGACGCCGAAGCCTTCGCTGACGCCCAATACCTACGCCTACGAGACCTCCCCGCTGGTGAAGCCAACCGGCTTTCGCGAATACGATGCGCGCTGGCTCTTGGAGAAGGAAATCAACCTGATGGGCGTGCAGGCGCTCGGCATGGGGCTCGGCACGCTGGTGCGCGAGATGGGCGTCAAGCCCGAATTTGTCACCGGGCACGACTTCCGCAGCTATTCAGCCTCGGTGAAGATGGCGCTCACCGCCGGCCTGATGGCAGCCGGCTGCAAGGTGCATGACATCGGCCTTGCGCTCACGCCGATGGCCTATTTCGCGCAGTTCGCGCTCGACGTGCCCTGCGTCGCCATGGTCACCGCCTCGCACAACGACAATGGCTGGACCGGCGTCAAGATGGGCGCCAACCGGCCGCTCACCTTCGGCCCCGACGAGATGACGCGGCTGAAGGAAATCGTGCTCGGCGCCAAGTTCAATCTGCCGGGCGGCGGCTCCTATGTCTTCGTCGAGAATTTCCCCGACCGCTACATCGCCGACCTCACCAGCCGTCCCAAGATCAAGCGCAAGCTCAAGGTAGTCGCTGCCTGCGGTAACGGCACCGCGGGTGCCTTCGCGCCGCGCGTTCTGCAAACGATCGGCTGCGAGGTCGTGCCGCTCGACTGTGAGCTCGACCACACCTTCCCGCACTACAATCCCAACACCGAAGATCTGAAAATGCTGCACGCCATGCGCGACGCGGTGCTTGCCAATAAGGCCAACGTCGGCCTGGGCTTCGATGGCGACGGCGACCGTTGCGGGGTGGTCGACAACGAGGGCGAGGAAATCTTTGCCGACAAGGTCGGCGTCATGCTGGCGCGCCACATCTCGCAGGAGCACAAGGGCGCGACTTTCGTGGTCGACGTGAAATCGACCGGCCTGTTCCTGACCGATCCGGTGCTCAGGGCCAATGGTGTCAAGGCCGACTACTGGAAGACCGGGCATTCCTACATCAAGCGGCGCGTCAACGAGCTCGGCGCTATCGCCGGTTTCGAGAAGTCCGGGCACTTCTTCTTCAACAAGCCGTTCGGACGTGGCTATGACGATGGTCTGATCTTTGCGCTGGCGGTCTGCGACATGCTCGACCGCAATCCGGGAAAGAGCATGGCGGATTTGCGAAAAGACCTGCCCAAGACCTGGGGCTCGCCCACCATGTCGCCGCATTGCGACGACGAGAAGAAATACGCGGTGGTCGACGCGGTAGTGAAGCATTTCGAGGCGGCTAAGGCGAAAGGCGAAAAATTCGCCGGCGAGCCGATCCGCGATCTCAATATCGTCAACGGCGTGCGGGTCACCGTCGCGGACGGCACCTGGGGCCTGGTGCGCGCGTCGTCGAACAAGCCGGAGCTGGTGGTGGTGGTGGAAAGCCCGGTGTCAGAGGCGCGCATGCGCGCCATGTTCGCGGCGGTCGACGGCGTGCTGCGCACGCATCCGGAAGTCGGCGCGTACAATCAGACGATTTGATTCTTCACCTCTCCCCGCCTGCGGGGAGTGGGAAAACCCAGGTTGCGCGCCGCCCCGCACCGGTCGATAATCCGGACAATCCGGCGACTCGTCGACCGGCGATTTGGGGCAAACGCCATGCGCATGACACCTATCCAGTCGGCTTTCACGATTGCGCTTCTCTTTTGTCTCATCGCGGCACAAGCGCAGGCCGGCTCCGCCTGGGACGATATCCGGCCGCAGGCCTTCGGCAATCGGGCCATCATCGACGGAAAGGGTCTGTTGACCTTCAAGGCGCCCTATCGCGCCTTGGATCAACGCACCGTGCCGATCTCGGTCGCCGCCGCATTCCACGATGGGCGCACGGTCAAATCGGTGACCTTTGTGGTCGACGAGAATCCGATGCCGGTCGCGGCCACCTTCCGCTTCGCCGACAATCGCGACCGCGTGGCGGTCGGCATCAATATCCGGCTCGACCACGAGTCGCCGATCCGCGCGATTGTCGAGGCAAGCGACGGCTCGCTTTACATGAGCGAGCAGTTCGTCAAGGCATCCGGGCTCGGCGTCTGCGCGGCTCCGCCGGCCGAAGACCCGGTGGTGGCCGCCCGCACAATGGGCGAGATGCGCCTCGCCGATCGCACCGGCTCCGACAGTGCCGCCGGTGCCACGCGCTTCCGGCGCAGCGCCGCGCTCGACATCAAGCATCCGCAGAACACCGGCATGCAGATGAACCAGATCACGATGCTCTACATTCCGCTGCGCTACGTCAGCGCGATCGAGGTGCGCGAGGGTGATGCAAAACTATTCGATGTCGAAGGCAGCATGACACTGAGCGAAAACCCGCACATCGAATTCGACTATCAGCCGAACGGCGCGGGCGCGCTGAAGATCAAGGTGAAGGACACCAGCGATTCGGTCTGGCAGCGCGATTTTCCGATCGGGACGGGAAGCTAGAAATTTCGCTCTTAGCGCTGGCTTCCTAGGGCGTACACATAAGTCGGGACAGTTGGTTTACCCAAGCTTAGGATCCGCCTTTGCCCCAAATAGCGGCGCAAAAGCGGCGTGGCGTGAGGTCGGACAGCGGCCAAACGCAGATATGTGTAGATACTTGCTATACTTGCGTTTCGTGCCAACCTCGCGCAAAGCGACGGGGACGAGCGCATGACCGGCTGTGTGGAAAAGAAGACCATCGTCGTCAATGGCACCAGCCTTTACTATGAACGGCAAGGCACGGGCCCGACGGTGTTTTTCATCGCGGGGTCGAGCGGGGATGCTGGGAATTTCACCCGAGCAGCTGACTTATTAGCCGACGAATATACAGTCGTGACGTATGACCGTCGCGGCAATTCACGAAGTCAGCGCCCGGTTGGTTGGACTTCGACTTCCGTGGGGGAGCAGGCCGATGATGCCGCGGCGCTAATTAAAGCACTCGAACTTGCGCCGACGGTTGTGTTCGGCGCAAGTGTCGGCGGTCTGATGCCCTCGACTTGATCATTCGATGCCCACAGCTAGTGCGAGCATGCATTCTCCAGGAACCATCTATTTTCTTTGTATTGCCCGATCCGACGGCTGAACTCGCAACGCGGCGTACTATTTTCGCCGAAGGGCTGCGCTCGGGTGGACCACGACAGGCGGTCAAGGCGTTGATGCGTTACCTAAACGATGACGGAGTTTTTTCAGCAATCCCGCATGATGTGCTCGAACGAATGCTTTCAAACAGTGACACTATCATCTCAATTGAAGTACCAGGATTTTCCAGTTGGCGGTTTGAAGATCACGACTTGGAAGGGTTGCGAATTCCGATCGCTTTGCTGGTGGCGAGCGACACGCTACCCATCTACAAAGATGTCACGGCTTGGCTCGCAAAGCGGCTCAACCTGCAGCCGATCACCGTCCCTGGCCTTCACGGCTTTTACTACTACAAGCCCCACGACCTTGCGAATACGCTTCGTCCTATTTTGAAGAATTTATCGTAAAATCAAGTGGCACGTCCGAGTTGGGCCATTCGTGCATAGCGACCAGGCGCCTGTAACAAACCATGTTGATCGCGAAAGCCGATGCTAGACTCCCCAAAACCGCCCGGTGCCGCCGATCACGACGACGATGAGGCCGAGCGGCAGGTTGATGCTGATGATTTTCCGGATGCGCTCAAGTTGGACGCCGCCGCTCGGCCAGTCCTGGGCATCGACCGCGCGCTTGAACTTGAGCCAGGGCCCGTGGAACAGCCAAGCGTAGAGCAGGATCATCAGCCAGCCGATTGCCTGCATCAGATTGACGTAGAGCGGCGCGCCGGCAAAGCCGCCGAACGTCGTCAGCAGCATGTAATAGCCGCTCAACAGCAGCAGCAGAACCGACGCCCAGACCCAGGGGAAGAACAGCGCGAAGAAGCGCCGCCACAGCAGCTGGCGCTGCGGCGCCTCCAGCGCGCGGGCAGCCGGGCGCAGGCAGACATAGGCAGCAAACATGCCGCCGACCCAAATCACGGCGCTGAGCATGTGGAAAGTGAGTGCGAGAGTGGTTTGCAGCATAGACGCACATTAGCACATTGGCTCGGTGCACCAACACGTTCGTCGCCGCGCATCAGGGCACCCAGGGCGGGGCGCACAGACCTTAAGGCCCGGATTCCCGCTTGCGCCTGCCCGCGCGCAGGCGGGGCGGGCACGAACGGAAATTGGTGCACGGCTCGCGTCTATAGTATTCCGGCGCCATGCGCATCGCCATCATCGGCGCCGGGCCGGCCGGGCTTTATTTCGCCTATCTCGTCAAGCGGCGGCGTCCGCGCGCCGAGATCACGCTCATCGAGCAGAATCCGGCCAACGCCACGTTCGGCTTCGGCGTGGTGTTCTCCGACCGCGCGCTGGAGTTTCTGCAAGAGGACGATCCGGAGACCTATGCGGCGATCACGCCGCAGATGGAATCGTGGAACGACATCACGCTCGTTCACCGCAACGAGCGTGTCGTCATCGACGGCATCGGCTTTGCCGCCATCGGCCGCCTGCAACTGCTGCAATTGCTGCAGGAACGCGTACGTTCGGTCGGCGTCGAACCGCAATTCGAGCGTGCCGTCTCGTCGCTCGCGTCATTCGAAGATGCCGATCTTATCGTCGGCGCCGACGGCGCCAATTCGCTGGTGCGCCGGTCTTTCGCCGATGTCTTCGATGCCGGCCTGAGCTATGGTTTCAACCGGTTCGCCTGGTTCGGCACCGCGAAGGTCTTCGATACGCTGACACAGACCTTCCGCCATACACCGATCGGCGATTTCAACGCGCATCACTACCGCTATGCCCCGGGGCGCAGCACCTTCGTCGTCGAAGTCGACGAGGCGACTTTCGTGCGCGCCGGCTTCGAGAAGATGATGGACGCCGAAGCGCGCGCGCTGTGCGAAAAAGTTTTTGCCGAGGTCCTCGGCGGCCATCCGCTCATTTCCAACAACTCGATCTGGCGCCGGTTCCCGCACCTCCTGTGCGCGCGCTGGCAGCACGGCAAGCATGTGCTGATCGGCGACGCCGCGCACACGGCGCACTTTTCCATCGGCTCGGGAACGCGGCTCGCCATGGAGGATGCCATTGCGCTCGAGCGCGCCTTGGCCGCGCACGGCGACGACGTGGCCGCGGCGCTGCCGGCGTTCGAGGCACAGCGCCGGCCGATCGTCGAGAAGCTGGTCGCCGGCGCCGATGCCAGCGCCGGCTGGTACGAGAATTTCGCCGAGTATATGCAGCTTGCGCCGATCGATTTCGCCATGAGCTACATCACCCGCTCCGGCCGCATCGATGTCGAGCGGCTGGCAAAGTTGTCGCCGCGCTTTGTCGAACGCTATCGGAAAGAACGAGGCTAACAGCAGGCGCAAGCGGCAATCCAGTAACACATTCACGATCCGTGCTGTTCGCGCTGGGACCCCGCTTGGCGACGAACGGAGTCTGCGGAACGCTTGACACGCAAACCCGCTCGTGTATTTAACCGATCAGTTAGTTAACTACTTGGCTAAATACAAATGCCGACTGACCGTCTCAGCACGACCTTTGCGGCGCTGGCCGACCCGACCCGGCGCGCGATCCTGGCGCGCCTCGCGCTCGGCGAGACCACGGTGAGCGAGCTCGCCAAGCCGTTCAAAATGAGCGGCCCGGCGGTCTCCAAGCATCTGAAAGTGCTGGAGCACGCCGGCCTGATCGCGCGCGGCCGCGCGGCGCAGTGGCGCCCCTGCCGGCTGGAGCCGCAGGCGCTCAAACCGGTCGACGACTGGCTCGAGGAATATCGCCGGCTCTGGGAACAGCGGCTCGACCGGCTCGATGACTATCTGAGGACGCTGCAGGCAAAGCCGAAGAAGGAGGTAAAGCGTGTCCGAACGAAATAATCTCGATCTCGACAGCGATGCGCGCTCGATCATCGGCACGCGGGTGTACGACGCGCCGCGCGAACTGGTGTTCGCGGCCTTCACCGATCCGAAACACCTGGCACAATGGTGGGGTCCAAACGGTTTCACCACCACCACGCATTCGTTCGACTTCCGCCCGGGCGGCGTCTGGCGCTTTGTCATGCACGGCCCGGATGGACGCGATTATCAGAACCGCGTCACCTATGATGAAATCGTGCCGCCCGAGCGCCTGGTCTACCACCACGGCGGCGGCGAGGACGTCGAGCCCGTGCAATTCAGCCAGACGCTAACCTTCGAGGATCTTGGCAACAGCAAGACGCGCCTCACCTGGCACGGGCGTTTTCCGTCGGCCGAAGAGCGCGCGCGCGTGATCAAGGAATACCGGGCCGACCAGGGTCTGGTGCAGACCATGGCGCGACTCGCCGAGTATGTGGTCGGGATGGTGAAGTAGCCGATGTTGCCGGATAGACTCGCAATTGAAGTTCGGCCGAGCGGCAAGTTCGGCAGCACTCCCTCTCCCCTCGGGGGAGAGGGCCCGGGGCGAGGGGGCTTGTGAGTCTCGAAAGGCCCTTGCCCCCTCACCCGGCGCGCGGCGCGCGCCGACCTCTCCCCGCAAGGGAGAGGTAAAGTGAATTTGCGGCACGCGCGCCATATCGCCAAGCACAGCTCATTTCGACAGTGCCTTCAGCGCCGCGCGCAAAACATCGGCGCTGGCGTCGGCGAGATCCTTCTCCGCCGCCGCGTGTTCGGCCTTCCACACCGGGAAAGCCTTGGCGAGCAGCGCGCGACCGGCCGGCGTAATGCTCAAGCGCCGGCTGCGCTTGTCTTCCTTGTCGATCGCAACTTTCACCAGCTTGCGGCGCGCCAGGACCTTCAGCGCCGCGGTGAGTGTGGTGCGGTCCACGGCAAGCAGGCTGGCGACGCTTCCCATAGTCGCGGCCTCGGGGCGATTGAGCGAAACCAGGAGCGAAAACTGGCCGTTGGTCAGATCGAGCGGCCGCAAAGCCTCGTCGAAACGCCGCGCCAGGGCGCGCGCCGCCCGCTGGGCGTGCAAGCACAGGCAGGTATCGCGCACCACCGGGGTGACCTCGAACGGTAATGCTTGCGGGTTTGACATGGGCTTAATATGTTGATATCAACTTATTTGTCAATATCGGAGTTCCACGGAGGAAACAGTCATGCACATCCAGCCTTACCTGTTCTTTGACGGCCGCTGCGAGGAGGCGATCGAGTTCTACAAAAAGGCCGTCGGCGCCAAGGTCGAGATGATGATGCGCATGAAAGACGCTCCCGATAAATCCATGTGCACGCCAGCCAACGAGAACAAGGTGATGCATTGCGCCTTCAAGGTCGGCGACAGCGTGGTTTTGGGTTCCGACGGCCGCAATACCGGTCACCCGGATTTTAAAGGCTTCTCGCTGACAATCAACGCCAAGGACAATGCGGAAGCCGACCGCCTGTTCAATGCGCTCGCCGACGGCGGCCAGGTGCAGATGGCGATGAGCGAGACATTCTTTGCTTCGCGCTTCGGCATGGTTGCCGACAAGTTCGGCATCGGCTGGATGGTGATCGCGCCGAAGTGAGCTGTCGCGTCGAACAACAGCAAGGTGGAGGAACGAATGGCCGAGCAGATAATCAAGGACTTCGTCATCTCGCGCGTGTTCGATGCGCCGCGCGAACTGTTATGGAAGTGCTTCACCGATCCCGAGCGCATGAAACGGTGGTGGGGCCCCAAGGGCTTCACCGTCATCGCCTCGAAGATGGATCTGCGCGTCGGCGGCACCTACCACTACGGCATGAAGGCGCCGCACGGCGCCGCCATGTGGGGCCTGTTCACCTACCGCGAGATCGTGCCGCAGCAGAAGCTGGTTTTCGTCAATTCGTTCTCCGACGAGAAGGGCGGCGTCACGCGCCATCCCGGCCACGAGAAATGGCCGCTGCAGATGTTGTCGACGTTCACCTTCGAGGACGCGCCCGCCGGCAAGACCAAATTCACCGTGCGCTGGCAGACGCTCAATGCCACCGACGAGGAGCAGAAGACCTTCGACGCCATGCACGACAGCATGACGCAGGGCTGGACCGGCACCATGGAGCAGCTCGAGGCTTATCTGACGACCGCGAAGCAAGGAGCCCCGTCATGACGATCGCGCAACACAAAATCACGCCCTGCCTATGGTTCGACACGCAAGCCGAAGAGGCGGCCAAATTCTATTGCTCGATCTTCAAGAATTCCATGATCGGCAAGATCAGCCGCTACGGCAAGGCCGGACAGGACGTCCATCACAAGCCGCCGGGCTCGGTAATGGTCGTCGAGTTCGAGCTCGACGGCCAGCCTTTCGTCGGCCTCAACGGCGGCCCCAATTTCAAATTCGACGAAGCGGTCTCGTTCCAGATCCACTGCGACACGCAAGAGGAGATCGACTACTACTGGAGCAAGCTCACGGCCGGCGGCCAAGAGGGTCCCTGCGGCTGGCTGAAGGACAAGTTCGGCCTGTCCTGGCAGGTTGTGCCGAGCGTCATCCCGAAGATGATGACCGACGCGGACAGCGCGAAATCCGACCGCGTGATGAACGCGTTCATGAAAATGAAAAAGCTCGACCTCGCAACGCTGCAGCGGGCCTACGAAGGTCAAAGCGCATGAGTGCGACTTCCGTCACGCAGCCGGACGAAAAGAGCATGGTCATCGCCCGTGTGTAAAACTGCAACTCCAGAAGCCCCCGCGGCAAGCCGGCGAGAAGCCTGGTGGGATGAGGACTATACCAACGCGCGCAATATTCGCGACCGCCAGCTGTTCGCCTGATCGCCGCTATCCGTTCTTTCCTTGCCCACGCAACGCCGGCAGGCCGATGCCGGTCGCCTCGAAGCCGCCGTCGACGGCGAGCGTCTGCCCGGTGATGTAGCTCGCGCGCTCGCTGCACAAAAAGAAGATCGCCTCGGCCAGCTCCTCTTCCAGGCCGTAGCGGTTGAGCGGGATGGCGTCGTGATAGGCGGCGCGGATCTCCGGCGTGTGCACGGCCTTGGCCATGGCGGTGTCGACCGGGCCGGGCGCCACCGCATTGACGCGGATGCCGAGCGAGGCAAGCTCGATCGCCTGCTGCTGGGTCAGATGCGCGAGCCCGGCCTTGCTGGTGCCGTAGGCGGTGCGCAGCGTCGAGGCGCGCAGGCCGGAGATCGAGGTGATGTTGACGATCGCGCCGCCGCCGGTCTCGCGCATCAGCGGCGCCGCCGCCTGCGCGCATAGGAAGGGGCCGGTGAGATTGACCGCCAGCACGCGCGCCCAGTCCTCGGGCGTCACGTCGAGGATCGGCTTGAAGATGGCGATGCCGGCATTGTTGACGAGCGCATCGAGCCGCCCGAAGCGCTCGCCAACGGTGCGCAGCGCGCGGGCGACGCCTTCGGCATCGGCCACGTCGCAATGAATGGCCATGGTCGTCTTAGGCTTAGCCAGCGCCGCGAAAGTGCGGTCGAGCGTCTCCTTGTCGATATCGAGCAGCGCGACGCGCCAGTCCTCGGCGAGGAAGCGCTTGGCGGTGGCGAGCCCGATGCCGCGCGCGGCGCCGGTGACCAACGCTACTTTCTCGGTCTGCTCGGCCATGCGCTTGCTCGCCATTCCTGTCGTTATGCAATTTGTGTAGAAGACGGCAATCCCGCGCACAAGGCACGCGCGCCGCGAACGCTGACTGCTCCCCTCCCCCCGAGCGCAGCGAGTGGTGGGGAGGGGGGAGGGTCAGACATCGCCGGCGCTCCGATTTCTATTGCCGCGAAAGACGCTCTAAACGGCGCATGTCCCGCTATTACGACGGCCCGCGCTCCGACCATTTCGATGGCGAGCGGTTCTTCAATCCGCTCGGTGCGCCGCCGAAGAGCCGGCGCGATCTTTTCCGCTGGCTGATGGACCGCCGCCGCCGCGGCACACGCGCGCAATGGCCGGCCTGGGCGCCCTCGCCTTTTGCCGACCGTCCGCCGCCGCGCGTCGAAGGCTCAGGCTGGCGAATTTCCTATGTCGGCCATGCCAGCTGGCTGTTGCAGACCGCCAGGCTGAACCTGCTGCTCGACCCAGTCTGGTCGCGGCGCGCCTCGCCCTTCCGATTCGCCGGCCCCAAGCGCGTCAACGATCCGGGCATCGCCTTTGCCGACCTGCCGCCGATCGACGCCGTGCTGGTGTCGCACGGCCACTACGATCATCTCGACCTTCGCACGCTCTCGCGACTGGCAACCGCGCATGGCCCCCGCGTCATCACGCCGCTCGGCAACGATGCGATCATGCGCGCGCACGATCGGACAATCGCGGCGGAAGGCCACGATTGGGGTGCCCGCGTCGCGCTCGGCGAAAGCGTTGCCGTCACGCTGGTGCCGACCCAGCACTGGTCGGCGCGCAATCTGTCCGACCGCAACGAGATGCTGTGGGCCTCGTTCGTGATCGAGACGCCCGGCGGGCGCATCTATTTCGTCGCCGACTCCGGCTACGGCGAGGGCCGCAATTTCCGCGCGGTGCGCGAGCGACACGGGCCGCTACGGCTCGCCATTCTGCCGATCGGCGCCTACGAGCCACGCTGGTTCATGCGCGACCAGCACATGAACCCGGCCGAGTCGGTTGCGGCGCTCGCCGATTGCGGCGCCGACTATGCGCTCGCCCACCACCACGGCACGTTTCAATTGACCGACGAGCCGATCGACGCCCCGCGTGTGGCGCTCGCGGAGGCGCTTGCCGAAGCCGGCCTTGCGCCCGAGCGCTTCCGCGTGCTGCAGCCGGGGGAGGTGTGGGAACTGTGAGAGAAGTTCGGTGATGACACGCAATGCACAAACGTCATCAGACGGCTCTGCACAATCGCTGGCGAACGTCCGCTCCTCCCCCGCGGAGCGGACATTTCCTAGCAACGCACGAATCGCTGCCTGCGGCCATTCGCGTGGCAACGCACCGCCGCAAATTGCCTCTTTACTCGATCACCTCATCGGCGATGGCGAGCAGGTGCGATGGAATCGTAAGTTCGAGGGCCTTTGCAGTTTTGAGGTTAAAGGCCAACTCGAATTTAGTCGGTTGTTCGACCGGCAAGTCACTTGGCTTCGCTCCGCGCAGGATTCTGTCGACGTAACCGGCAGCGCGCCGGAACAAGTTTTCAAAATTTGCGCCATACGACATCAACCCGCCGCTCAGCACGTAAATGCGGGTGTTGAAGACCGTCGGAAGTCGATTCTGCAGCGCTAGGGCAATAAGCTGCATACGGTTGTTCGAAACGAAAGCATCTGTGACAACGTAAAGCGCGTCCGCTTTGCCGGTCCTTGCGAAGAAAGTCGCAATATCCTTTGCGCTCGTTAGTTCAAAGGGAAGGACGTCGAGACCAAGTCTGCGGGCCAAACCTTCGACCTCGCTCATTTCGCGCGCCGAATCGGAAAAACCGACATTACCGATGACCGCCAGATGCCGCAGATTGGGGACCACCTCGCGAAAGAGCGCTAGCCGTTTGCTTGTGGTGTCGTTCGCTTGAGTTGATAGCCCTGTTACATTAGCCCCCGGATGAGCAAGACTCGAAACAAAGCCATTGCCGAGAGGATCCTTTGCAATTGCAAAGACAATCGGAATTGTTGACGTAGCCCGGCGCAATTCCGGAATAGCGTCCCCAAACGTGACGATAACACTGACGTTTTGCCGAACAAACTCGTCCGCGATCCTCGCAACTTCCTCGCGGTGCCCCTCTGACCAACGATATTCGATGGAGACAGTCTGACCCTCGATCCAACCCAGTGTTCGTAATCCATCCACAAATGCTGCTGTCCATCTGGGGGAGGCCGAGATGGTGTAACGCCCAAAAAGCCTATCGTCGCCAAGTTGCGCGGTTGTTGGGCGCGCGCGGCAAGCGGCCCCGCTGTCGCGACGCTGCCCAAGCCGACAATAAATTGTCGCCGCCTCATGTCTTCCCCCAACCCTAAGATGTCATGATAGCTGCTCAGCCGAGGGTATCGGAAGGGGCGGACAACTGCCTCGCCACTGGTGCCGAAGTCCGAAATGGGTTCGGAAGCGGCCGATCGGCAAGTGCGTTGAAACATCCGCTTCGCTCCTGAAAGCGGACCTTGCCCACTCCCCTAATCCTTCTCCTCCCGAAACGTATCCCGAAACGGATGCGCCGGATAAACGCCGAGCACCGTCAGCTCCTTGGAGAAGAAGGCGAGCTCCTCCAGCGCGAACACCAGCGCGCGGTCGTCCGGGTGACCCTCGACGTCGGCGTAGAATTGGGTGGCGAAGAAATTGCCGCCGACCATGTAGCTCTCGAGCTTGGTCATGTTGACGCCGTTGGTGGCGAAGCCGCCGAGCGCCTTGTAGAGCGCGGCCGGCACGTTGCGCACGCGGAACACGAAAGTGGTGATGACCTTGCCGTTGCCGGGCTCGGCCCATTTCTTCTCGCGCGAAAGCACGACGAAACGGGTGGTCGAGTTGCTCTCGTCCTCGACGTTTTCCCTAAGGATGTCGAGGCCGTAGATTTCCGCCGCCAGCCGCGAGGCGATGGCGGCGCGCGTAATATCCCTGCTCTCGGCCACTTCGCGCGCCGAGCCCGCGGTGTCGGCGGCGACGATCGGCTTGAGTTTCAATTCGCGCAGGATCTTGCGGCATTGGCCGAGCGCCATCACGTGGCTTTCCACCGACTTGATGGTGTCGAGGCTGGCGCCCTTCGGCGCCATCAGCTGATTGCGGATCGGCAGAAACCATTCGGCGATAATGTGCAGCTTGGAGGTCGGCATCAGGTGGTGAATATCGGCGACGCGGCCGGCGACCGAATTCTCGATCGGAATCATGCCGAGATCGACGTCGCCATTGCTGAGCGCGGCAAAACAATCCTCGAAAGTCGGGCACGGCACCGGCTCGTGCTCGGCATAGGCCTGCCGGCAGGCCAGATGCGAATTCGCCCCCGGCTCGCCTTGGAAGATGATTTTTTTCTTGGACATCAAGCACCATTGCCGTCATTCCGGGACGCCGCGCAACGGCGGGACCGGAATCCATACGCCGCAGTCTTGCGATTATGGATTCCGGGCTCGCGGCCGGAGTTTACCATCGGGCCGGCCTTCGGCCGGACCCGTCGGGCCGCGCCCCGGAATGAAAAATTCATCGTTCGTTACGCACACCTGCCCATTTTCGTCAACCGGCGAGCAGCGCGCGGGCCTTGGCCAGTTGCTCGGGCGTGTCAACGCCGAGCGGCACGCTGTCGACGATCGCCACATCGATGCGCATGCCGGCATCGAGCGCGCGCAATTGCTCGAGCTTCTCGCGTTGCTCGTTGGCCGAGGGCGGCAGCTTGACGAAACGCTCGAGTGCCGCGCGCCGATAGGCATAGAGGCCGATGTGGTGATGGTGCGGACCGAGGCCGACAGCATCGGCGCGCGTGAATATGCGCGCGCGGAAGCGGCCGGGCGAAACCATCTCGCCCGTGACCTTGACGACGTTGGGGTCCGCGCGCTCCGCGGGATCACGGATGACAGCCGCGAGCGTCGCGATATCGACTTGCGGATCGGCAAGTGGCGCAAGCGCGGCACGGATGGCCGACGGCTCGACAGTCGGCAGGTCGCCCTGCACATTGACCACGATCTCGATGCGATGCTCAGGATCGAGCGCCTCCAGCGCCTCGTAGATGCGGTCGGAGCCGCAGACATGGTCGCTGCGGGTGAGCACAGCGCGGCCGCCGGCCTTTTCCACGGCTGCCGCCACCGCCTCGGAATCAGTCGCCACCACCGCTTCGCCGATGCACGCGGCCTGCGACCGGCGCAGCACGCGCACGATCATTGGCTCGCCGCCGATGTCGGCCAGCGGCTTGCCGGGCAGGCGGGTCGAGGCCATGCGGGCCGGGATCAGGATGATGGTGTCCGACATCGATTAGGGCAGTCGGGCCCGGTCGGCCCTGGACATTGGTCGCATGCGCCGGCCTGCTTATACGGGTTGCCAGACTTGAGGCAAACCGGTATCTGTCCGCCGCCGCCAAGCCCTGGCGGCTCATCCGTCCCGCACCGTCCGGTCCGGCTCCCGGAGCCCCGTCTCGATGAATTCGTTTGAACTCAACAAGATCCTCGGCGCTATTCTCGGTACCTGCCTGATAACGCTTGCGCTCAATATTGGCGCCGGCGCCCTATTCGCCCCCGAGCAGCCGGCCAAGCCGGGCTACGCCATCGCGGTCAAGACCGAAGGCGGGGAAAAGGCCGCTGCCAAGGCACCGGCGGTGCCGATCGAAGCGCTGCTCGCCAAGGCATCGGTCGACAAGGGTAAGGGCATCGCCCGTCAGTGCCAGGCCTGCCATACTTTCGAGAAAGGCGGCCCCAACCGGGTCGGTCCCAATCTCTGGAATATCGTCGGCAGTGGGCGCGGCGAGGGTCGCGGCGGCTTCAACTTCTCTGCCGCCATGAAGTCCAAGGGCGGCACCTGGACCTATCAGGAGCTCAACAAGTTCCTCACGGCGCCGCGCGAATATATTCCCGGCACGGCCATGACCTTCGCCGGCATCAAGAACGACGAGCAGCGCGCCGACGTGATCGATTTCCTGCACACTTTGTCGGACAACCCGGTGCCGCTGCCGAAAGTGGCCGAGAACGCGCCCGCGGGCGGGGCGCCCGCCAAAGAATCCGGCGGCAAGCCCGAAGAAGCGGCAAAGCCCGGCGCCGCACCCGCGCCGTCGGCGGCTCCGGCGGCAAAGCCGGCTGCTTCCGCGCCGGCAAAATAGCGGCCGGCCGACCTTACGACCGTAGCCGGCAACCGAAGCCGAGGCGCGGCACGAAGCCGCTGGCCGGGAAACGAAAAACCGACATAATCGCCCGTAATGGCGTCGTCTATGCGCGCCTTGCGGGCGCTGGAGCATTTCTTATGAAGCTGACCCGTCGTTCCGTCTTGCGCGGCACTGCCGCCGCACTCGCCTCCCCGGCCTTGGGTGCCCTCGGCGCTGCCTCGCTCGCGCGCACGGCCGCGGCGCAGGAGCGGACCTGGAGGCACGGCCTCTCGCTCTTCGGCGAGCCGCATTATTCGGCCGACTTCAAGCATTTCGACTACGTCAATCCCGCGGCCCCGCAGGGCGGCACGGTGCGGCAGATTGCGTTCGGCACTTATGACAATTTCAACCAGGTGATTTCCGGCGTGAAAGGCAGCCTCGCCCTCGGCACCGAGCTGTTCACCGAGACACTATCCACGCCGGCGCTCGATGAAGTCTCGACCGAATACGGACTGCTCGCGGAAGCGGTGAGCTATCCGGCCGACCGCACTTCGGTCACCTACCGCCTGCGCGCCATCGCGCGCTGGCATGACGGCAAACCGGTGACGCCGGAGGATGTGATCTACTCATTCGAGGTCTTCAAGAAAAACAGCCCGCAACTCGCCGCTTACTACCGGCACGTGACCAAGGCCGAAAAGACCGGCGAGCGCGATGTCACCTTCACCTTCGACGGGCCCGGCAACCGCGAACTGCCGCAGATTGTCGGCCAGTTGACGATCCTGCCGAAGCATTGGTGGGAAGGCACCGGCAAGAACGGCAAGAAGCGCGACGTTGCGCAAACAACGCTGGAGCCGCCGCTCGGCTCAGGTCCCTACCGGATCAAGGATTTCGCACCCGGCCGTGATATTATCTACGAGAAGGTGGCCGACTATTGGGGCAAGGACGTCAACGTCAATATTGGCAGCAATAACTTCGCACAGATCCGCTACGAATATTATCGCGACTCGACCGTCGCCCTGGAAGCCTTCAAAGGCGATCAGGTCGATTGGCGCACCGAGAACAGCGCCAAGAACTGGGCGACCGCTTACGATTTTCCGGCCGTCCGCGATAAGAGAGTGGTGCTCGAGGAATTTCCCATCCGCAATTTCGGCGACATGCAGGCCTTTGCCTTCAACGTCCGGCGGCCGAAATTCCAGGACCCGCGCGTGCGCCGCGCCTTCAATTTCGCTTTCGATTTCGAGGAGATGAACAAGCAGATTTTCTACGGTCAGTACAAGCGCATTGCCAGCTATTTCGAAGGCACGGAACTGGCTTGCTCCGGCGTTCCGCAAGGCCAGGAGCTGGCCATCCTCCAATCGGTCAAGAACGAGGTGCCGCCGGAGTTGTTCAGCAAGCCCTATACCAATCCGGTCGGCGGCATTCCGCAGGCGGTGCGCAACAATTTGCGCGAGGCACTCAAGCTGTTTCGCGCCGCCGGCTACGAAATCAAGGACACGCGGCTCGTCAACAGCAAGACCGGCGAGCCCTACTCCGTCGAATTCCTGGTCGAGGATCCGGCCACCGAGCGCTTCGTATTGTTCTACAAGCCCTCGCTGCAGCGCATCGGCATGACGGTGAATGTGCGCACGGTCGATTCCGCGCAATACGAGAACCGGTTGAGGCAATGGGATTTCGACATCGTCGTCGCGAATTGGGGCGAGTCGCTTTCGCCCGGCAACGAGCAGCGCGCCTTCTGGGGCTCGCAAGCCGCGGACATTCCAGGGTCGCGTAACTTGATCGGCATCAAGAATCCCGCAGTCGACACGCTGATCAACCGCGTCATCTACGCGAAGGATCGCGACGAATTGGTCGCGGCGACGCATGCGCTCGATCGCGTCCTGCTGTGGAATTTCTACGTTGTGCCGCAATGGACCTACGGCAAGCAGCGCACGGCGCGCTGGGATCGCTTCAGCCGTCCGGCAAACATGCCGAAATACGGACTGGCGGCATTCCCCACGATCTGGTGGTGGGACGCAGAGAAAGCGGCCAAGGTGCCGCAACGGTCGTGATCTCCATCTCTCGCCGCCGCGTTCTGGTATTGGCCGCGGCGGCCGTTGCCGGGGCGGAGCGAGGGAGCTTTGCGGAGTCCGCCGCCGAGAGCGAGCGGCACGGCATCTCGGCCTTCGGCGATCTTGCCTATCCGCCGGATTTTGCACACTTCAAGTATGTCAATCCGGACGCGCCCAAAGGCGGCAGGTTCTCGCAGATCGGGCCGGGCACGCAGTTCAACCAGAATGAGCTGACTTTCAATTCGCTCAACAGCTACATCCTCAAGGGCGATGCCGCGCAGGGCATGGAGCTGACTTTCGCCACCTTGATGGTGCGCTCGGGCGACGAGCCCGACGCCATGTATGGTCTTGCCGCGCGCAGCGTGCGCATCTCCGAGGACGGGCTGACTTACCGGTTCAGCTTGCGGCCGGAGGCGACGTTTCACGACGGCACCGCGCTCACTGCGCATGACGTTGCCTGGTCGCTGACGACGCTGAAGGCGCAGGGCCATCCGATCATCACCCAGCTGATGCGCGATGTAACGGGCGCCGAGGCCGTCGACGAGCATACCGTGGTGGTGCGGTTTGCGCCGAAGCGCGCGCGCGACGTGCCGCTGTTCGCCGCCGGACTGCCGATCTTCTCGCGCGCCTATTATGCCAAACAGCCGTTCGACCAATCGACGCTCGAAATTCCGCTCGGCAGCGGCGCCTACAAGGTCGGCAAGTTCGACGCCGGCCATTTCATCGAGTACGAGCGCGTGACGGATTGGTGGGGCGCCGATCTGCCGGTGGCGAAGGGGCAGAACAATTTCGGCATCGTGCGCTTCGAATATTACCGCGACCGCGAGGTCGGCTTCGAAGGCTTCACCGCCGGCAACTACCTGTTCCGCGAGGAATTCACCTCGCGCACCTGGGCGACACGCTACGACTTTCCGGCCTTCCAGGAGGGTCGCGTCAAGCGCGCGGTGCTGCCCGATCATACGCCCTCCGGCGCGCAAGGCTGGTTCATCAATACCCGGCGCGCGCAATTCAAGGACCGGCGGCTGCGCGAGGCGCTGATCGACGCCTTCGATTTCGAATGGACCAACAAAAATCTCATGTACGGCTCCTACGAGCGCACGCAGTCGGTATTCGAGAATTCGCCGATGAAGGCACAAGGCAAGCCGAGCCCGGCCGAACTCAAGCTGCTCGAAGCGTTCCGCGGCAAGGAGCCGGACGAAATCTTCGGCGAACCCTATGTGCCGCCGGTAACAGACGGTTCCGGCCAGGATCGACGCTGGCTGCGCCGCGGCGTGCAACTGCTCAACGCGGCCGGGTTCAAGCTCGCAAACGGCAAGCGGGTGATGCCGGACGGCGCGCCGATCGCAATCGAGTTCCTGCTCGACGAGCCGACCTTCAAGCCGCATCACCTGGCCTACATCAAGAATCTGCAAATCCTGGGCTTCGAAGCGACCCTACGCCTTGTCGATCCGGTGCAATACCGGCACCGGCTGGATGACTTCGATTTCGATATCACGGTCCAGCGCTTCAGTTTCTCGTCCACCCCCGGTGATTCCCTGCGCACTTATTTTTCGTCGCAGGCGGCGGCGACCAAAGGCTCGCAGAACCTCGCCGGCATCGCCGATCCGGCGGTCGACCGGCTCGTTGACATCATCATCGCTGCCAAGTCGCGCGCGGAACTGACCATCGCCTGCCAAGCGCTCGATCGCGTCATCCGCGCCGGGCGCTATTGGATACCGCATTGGTATAAGCCGGAGTACTGGATCGCCTATTGGAACGTATTCGGCTGGCCGGCGACGAGACCGCGCTATTTCCGCGGTATCCCGGAAACCTGGTGGTACGATGCCGCGAAAGCGGCTCGAATCGGCAGATCCGACTAGCGCCGTAACGTGACGCGCCGGACAGAACGCGCTATCAGACTGCCATGACCGCCTATATCATCCGTCGCCTCCTGCTGATGCTGCCGACCGTCTTCGGCATCATGCTGGTAGCCTTTGTCGTCGTGCAGTTCGCGCCCGGCGGTCCGGTCGAGCGGGTGATCGCCAAGCTGTCCGGTGCCGACACCGGCGCCACCTCGCGCATTTCCGGTTCCGCCGGCGGCGACTTCGGCGCGCGCGGCATGGCGCAGGGCGGCTCGCAGATCGACGCGATCAGCTCCAAATATCGCGGTGCACAAGGGCTCGACCCGGCCTTTATCAAGAGCCTGGAAAAGCAGTTCGGCTTCGACAAGCCGGCCTATGAGCGTTTTCTGCTGATGATCTGGAACTATGCGCGCTTCGATTTCGGTAAAAGCTATTTCCGCGACGTCAGCGTCTTGCAGCTCATCAAGGAGAAACTGCCGGTCTCAATGTCGCTCGGCATATGGATGACGCTACTCACCTATCTGATCTCGATTCCGCTGGGCATCAAAAAGGCAATCGACGACGGCTCGCATTTCGATGTGTGGACGTCGGGCATCATCATCGTCGGCTACGCCATTCCCGGCTTCCTGTTCGCAATTCTTCTCATCGTGCTGTTTGCCGGCGGCTCGTTCTTCGACTGGTTCCCGTTGCGCGGGCTGGTATCGGAGAACTGGCATCAATTGCCGTGGTACAGCAAAATTCTCGATTATTTCTGGCATCTGACGCTGCCGATCGTCTCGATGGCGCTGTCGGCTTTCGCCACAATGACGCTGCTCACCAAGAACTCGTTTCTCGATGAGATCCGCAAGCAGTATGTGCTAACCGCCCGCGCCAAGGGTTGCGCGCGCAATCAGGTGCTCTATGGTCACGTTTTCCGCAACGCCATGCTGATCGTGATCGCCGGCTTTCCCGGCGCTTTCGTGCATGCTTTCTTCACCGGCTCGCTGCTGATCGAGACGATCTTTTCGCTCGACGGGCTCGGCCTGCTCGGCTTCGAGAGCGTGCTCAACCGCGACTATCCGGTGGTGTTCGCGACGCTCTATATCTTCTCGCTCATCGGCCTGGTGGTGAATCTGATCTCGGATTTGGCCTACACCTGGATCGATCCGCGCATCGATTTCGAGACGCGGGAGGTCTGAAGGTGGACACGCGCACGGCCATCGAGTCGCCCGATGCCACCGCCGTCGGCATTTCCGGCCTCGACGTGCCGCCCGAGCGGCACTGGATCGCGGTCTCGGCGCTCAATAAGCGGCGCTGGCGCAACTTCAAGGCCAACCGGCGCGGTTACTGGTCGCTGTGGATTTTCCTGGCGCTATTCATCATCTCGCTGTTTGCCGAATTCATCGCCAACGACAAGCCGATCTTCATCGATGTCAACGGCCATTGGTTTTTCCCGGCGGTAGTGACCTATCCCGACACGGCCTTCGCCAAAGCGCCCGATCAGAACCTGTTCGGCACCGCCGCCGATTACCGCGATGATTACCTGATGGGCCTGATCAAAAAGCAGGGCGGCACCGTGATCTGGCCATCGATTCATTTTTCCTACAACACCCAGGTGAGCCATCCACCGTCGCCATTTCCTTCCAAGCCGACCTGGATGCTCACGCAGCAGGACTGTAACTACGCCGCCACCCACGGCTTCGCCAAATGCGGCAATCTCGAATACAACTGGCTCGGCACCGACGACGGCGGCCGCGACGTGCTGGCGCGGCTGATCTATGGCTTCCGCATCTCGGTGCTGTTCGGACTGACGCTGACTATCATCTCCTCGATCATCGGCGTGGCGGCCGGCGCCGTGCAGGGCTATTTCGGCGGCTGGACCGATCTGTTGTTCCAGCGTTTCATAGAAATCTGGACTTCGATCCCGTCGCTTTATCTGCTGCTGATCATCTCGTCGGTGCTGGTGCCCGGCTTCTTCGTGCTGCTCGGCATTCTTCTGTTGTTCTCCTGGGTGTCGCTGGTCGGGCTGGTACGCGCGGAATTTCTGCGCGGGCGTAATTTCGAATATATCCAGGCGGCGCGCGCGCTCGGCGTGTCGAACCCGGTCATCATCTTCCGCCACCTGTTGCCGAACGCCATGGTGGCGACCATGACCTTCCTGCCGTTCATTTTGTCGTCATCGGTGATGACGCTGACCGCGCTCGACTTCCTAGGCTTCGGCCTGCCGCCCGGCTCGCCCTCGCTCGGCGAGCTGCTGAGCCAGGGCAAATCCAATGTGCAGGCGCCGTGGCTGGGGCTCACCGGCTTCTTTTCGGTCGCGATCATGCTGTCGCTTCTGATCTTCATCGGTGAAGCGGTGCGCGACGCATTCGATCCGCGGAAGACATTTAGGTAAGCCTAATGGACGCCTCCACCGACAAGCTTCTCACGGTCCGCGATCTCTCGATCGCCTTCGGCCACGGCGAGCGCGAATTGCTGGCAGTTGACCGCGTCTCGTTCGACATCCGCAAGGGCGAGACGCTCGCGTTGGTCGGCGAAAGCGGCTCCGGCAAGTCGGTCACCGCGCTGTCGGTGATGAAGCTGCTGCCCTATCCGAATGCCCATCACCCGTCCGGCTCAATCCGCTTTGACGGTCGGGAACTGCTCACCATGCCGGAGAGCGAAATCCGCCATGTACGCGGCAACGACATCACCATCATCTTCCAGGAGCCGATGACCTCGCTCAATCCACTGCACACGATCGAGAAGCAAATCGGCGAAATTCTCCTGCTACACCAGGGTCTTACGGGCCAGGCCGCGCGCGCGCGCATCATCGACTTGCTCGGCCAGGTCGGCATTCGCGATCCCAAGGGCCGGCTCGCCAGCTATCCCCACCAACTCTCGGGCGGCCAACGCCAGCGCGTGATGATCGCCATGGCGCTGGCGAACGAACCCGATCTGCTGATCGCCGACGAGCCGACCACCGCCCTCGACGTCACCGTGCAGGCGCAAATTCTGAAGCTGTTGCGCGATACGCAAAAGCGGCTCGGCATGTCGATGCTGTTTATCACCCACGACCTCGGCATCGTGCGCAAGCTCGCCGACCGCGTCTGCGTCATGAGCCAGGGAAAAATCGTCGAGCAAGGTGACGTCGAGCGCGTGTTCACCGCGCCCGAGCATCCCTATACGCGCGAGCTGCTCGCCGCGGAGCCGAAACCCGATCCGGCGCCGCCGCGGCCAAACGCGCCGGTGGTAATCTCCACCAAGGAGCTGAAAGTCTGGTTCCCTATCAAGCGCGGCCTGCTGCGCAAGATCGTCGGCCACATCAAGGCAGTCGACGGCATCAGCATCGAGGTGCGCAAAGGCGAGACACTCGGCGTGGTCGGCGAGAGCGGCTCCGGCAAGACCACGCTCGGCCTCGCCATTCTGCGGCTGATCTCGTGTGAGGGCCCGGTGGTGTTCATGGGCCACACCATCCAGGGCCTCAAGTTCAAGCAGATGCGGCCGTACCGCCGCAATATGCAGATCGTGTTCCAGGACCCTTACGGCTCGCTCAGCCCGCGCATGTCGGTCTCCAACGTCATCGAGGAAGGCTTATGGGTTCATCACCCGCACCTGAAGGCGCGCGAGTGCGAGCAACGCGTAATCGCCGCGCTCAACGATGTCGGGCTCGATCCGGAGACGCGCCACCGCTATCCGCATGAGTTTTCCGGCGGTCAGCGCCAGCGCATCGCGCTTGCCCGGGCACTGGTATTGGAGCCGACCTTCATCGTGCTCGACGAGCCGACCAGCGCGCTCGACATGCTGATCCAATCGCAGATGGTCGATCTGCTGCGCGACCTGCAGAAGCGGCACGATCTCACCTACATGTTCATCTCGCATGATCTGCGCGTGGTGGCGGCGCTTGCCAGCAGGCTTCTGGTGCTGCGCAACGGCAAGGTGGTGGAAGAAGGCGCCGCCGCGGAACTGTTCAAGGCGCCGAAGAGCGACTACACGCGCGCGCTGTTTGCCGCGGCCTTCAATCTGGAAAGCGCGCCCGAGGGCGTCGTAGCGCAATAGGCATCCAGCGATGGCAGACGAGCGCCAGCTTGCCGATCGTCCTGCCGCGATCTCGCTATCGTCGCCCGAGCGGCTGGGCGGGGGTTTTTTCGACTACCAGCGGTATCGAGTGACGCTGCAAGCCGGCGCGCAAATACGCGACGTGCTGCGCGCCGGCAAGGTCGTTGCCGTGCTGCCGCTCGATATCAAACGCGGCGAGATCGTGATGATCCGGCAATTCCGCGCGGCGGCGCATCTCGCCAACGGCAAGGGCGAATTGATCGAGATCGTGGCCGGACGGGTCGAGGCGGGCGAAGAGCTGGCACAAACCGCGAGGCGCGAATGCATGGAAGAGATTGGCGTCCCGCCGTCTGCGTTGATCGAGCTGTTCAGCTATCTGCCCACGCCGGGATTGACCGACGAGGAGGTGACGCTCTTTGTGGCCGCAGTCGATGCGGCGAGCGTGCCGGAGCGCACGCATCCGACCGAAGGCGAATTCATCACGGTGCTGCGCGTTCCCATCGAGACCGCACTTGAGGCATTGCCGAAAGGCACCATGCGCAACGGCCCGCTCGTCGTCGCGCTGCAATGGCTGGCGCTCAATCGTGGGCGCGTCGGCGAGTTGTTGCGCTCGGATGCAGCGGCCCGTTGACGCGAACGTTTCTCATCGGCTCAGCGCGGCCTATAGGTGACGACTAGATCAGATGCGTTTCACGCTGGTGACCTCGCCGCCCGCAGCCTTGATGCGCCCAATAGCGCCGGCAGCCGGCTCTATCGTGACCGCCATGTGATGCGCATTGGCGTGCAGCAGCGTGTCGGAATCGCGGGCAATGGCGACGTGCCCTTTCCAGAACATCAAATCGCCGCGCCGCAACGAGGCGAGCGTCGACGGTTTGCCCAGCGCCAGTTCCTGCAGGTCGCTGTCGCGCGGACAGGCGATGCCGGCCGCCTGCAAGGCGACCTGCACGAGGCCCGAGCAGTCGATGCCGAGCGAGGTCTTGCCGCCCCACAAATACGGCGAACCAAGGAATCTCTCGGCAACCGCGATATAATCCGCTTGCCGCGCCTTGATCGGCGCGAGATGCATCGCCGGCAGGTGCACCCCCGTTGCGGTGACCGCGAAACGCTCATCCTGCCGCACGATCGCGACGCTCGCGCCCATCGGCAGCGCCGTCAGCGGCGGCAGCTTGATGTCCGGCCCGGGAAAGCCGAGCGTGCGCAAGGCTGTGACCTTGTGGCTCGGCGTTGGCCCTGGCACCTCTAGCGCGTTGGCCGAAAGCCAGCCGACATAGCCGTCGCTCTCGAGCTGGCACCAGGCCCAGCCTTCCTCGGTCGTTTCATAGACGATGACGCGCTCGCCCATCAGCGCTTCCGTCACCAGTTGCGCGTCGTGCGAGGGTGCCCGGCGCAAGCCGGTAACCGGCTCGATCAGCTGGCGGCGCGTACCCTCGACGAAATGCGCGGCCTCGACCCGGCCCTGCAGATATTTCGCCGCCAGCTCGGGGCGAAACGGATGAATGCGCGGGTCGAGCGCGACCATTTTCAGGAATAGCGCGCGCTGAGCATGACGTAGAGCGCCCGCGCAGTCTGGCATTCGCCGCCTTCGGGACGGCCGGGCTTGGCCGTCGGCGTCCAGGCGAAAATATCGAGATGCAGCCAAGAAGGCGCGGCGACGAATTTGCGCAGGAACAGCGCGGCGGTGATCGCGCCGCCCTGCCCGCCTGTGCTGACATTGTTGGTATCCGCCACTTTGGAATCGAGCATCTGCTCGTACGGCTTCCACAGCGGCAGGCGCCAGACCGGATCGTTCTGCGTGGCGGTGACGCGCGCGAATTCATCGGCGAGCGCCTCGTCATCGGTGAAAAACGCCGGCAGGTCGGGTCCGAGCGCGACGCGCGCGGCGCCAGTGAGCGTGGCGAAATCGACCACCAGCGTCGGCTTATCCTCGTCGGCCAGCGCGAGCGCGTCGGCGAGAATGAGCCGGCCTTCGGCGTCGGTATTGCCGATCTCGACCGAGATGCCCTTGCGCGATTTGTAGATATCGCGCGGGCGGAAGCTGGTGCCGGAAATCGAATTCTCCACCGCCGGGATGATGACGCGCAATCTCAGCTTCAGCCCGCGCGCCATGATCATGTGCGCCAGCGCCAGGGCGGTCGCGGCGCCGCCCATGTCCTTCTTCATGTTGAGCATGCCGGTCTCATTCTTGATGTCGAGACCGCCGGTGTCGAAGCAGACGCCCTTGCCGACCAAAGTCACTTTCGGATCTGTGTCCTTGCCCCAGGTCAGATCGATCAGCCGCGGCGCGCGCGTCGAGCCGGCGCCGACCGCGGCGACCAGCGGGAATTCCTTGGCGAGCGCATTGCCGCCGGTCACCTCGAAATTTGCCCCATGCTGGCTGGCGAGCTTGCGCGCGGCCTCCTCCAGCTCGGCCGGGCCCATGTCGTTGGAAGGTATGTTGATGAGATCGCGACAAAGCGTCACAGCTTCGGCGATGCGGGTGAGATCCTCGCCGTCAACGCCCTCGGGCAGCACCAGCCGCACATTGCGCGCGTCGCCCTTGCGGTAACGGGTGAACTGATAGGCGCCGAGCGCAAAGGCGAGCGCCGCGAGCCGTTCGTCATGCGGCGCATTGGCAAAGCGGTAAAGGCCGGGCGGCAGCAGATTCACCAGCTGCCCCGGGCGAAACGGGTCCTTGACCCGTTCATCGGGGGCTTCGATGCCGAACAGCGCGCCGGCAATCTGGCCGTCCGGCGCCGGCACGATGAGATGGCGGCCCGGCTTGGGCTCGAAGCCGGACGCGCGCAGAAAGACACGCTCGCGGTCGTCGATGATTTCGATCGCTTTGTCGAAGGTGGCGGTATTGACGAAGAGAATCGGTACCGAAGGCGCCCCGTCGGGCTTGGCAAAAATCGGATGCATGGTCACTCCGCGGTGTCACGCAAGGGCGGTTTGGCGGCATAGCCATCGCGCGTCTGCGGCAGCTTCCAGCCGAGCATCTTGGAGGCGACCAGCGTGCGCAGCACCTGCGCGGTGCCGCCGCCGATGGTGAACATGCGCACGTCGCGCGCCATGCGCTCGAGCGGCAGCTCGCGCGAATAGCCCCGCGCACCGAATAGCTGCAGCGCGTCGTTGACGATTTTGATGGCGGTCTCCGAGGCAAAGATCTTGGCCTGCGCCGCCAGCATCGGATCGGGGAAGGCGCTGCCGGGCCCGCGCGAGCGGGCCGCCGCATAGAGCATCAGCCGCGCCGCGGTGAGCTGCGTCTGCATGTCGGCCAGCATCCATTGCAAGCCCTGGAATTCGCCGATCGGGCGGCCGAACTGCTCGCGCGTCTTCGCCCATTCCAAGGCGTGCTCGAGCGCGCCGGCGGCAATGCCCATCGCCACCGTGCCGGCGCCGACGCGCTGGCTGTTGTAGGCGTTCATCAAATCGGCAAAGCCGCGACGAAAGCCGGACGGCGGCAGCACGGCCATCCTCGCCGGCACGACGAGATTCTCGAAGGCGAGTTCCCCTTCCGGCATGCCGCGCAGCCCCATGGTCTGCTCGCGGCGCACCACGCGCAAGCCTTCGGCCTCTTCGCGCACGGCGAGGAAGCCGCCGATGCCGAGCTCCTCGCCTTTCTCGTCGAACACCCGCGCGAAAATCAGATGCAGGCGCGACACGCCGCCACCGGTGATCCAATGCTTGCGCCCGTTGATGAGGTAGCTGTCGCCGCGCCGCTCGGCGCGCGTCGTCATGGCCAGCGCGTCGCTACCGGCGTCCGGCTCGGTGATGCAGATGGCCGGCTTGTCTCCGGCAAGCACCAGGCCGGCGGCAAGCTCTTTCTGCGCCTCGCTGCCATAGGCCATGACCGTGGAAATCGCGCCCATATTGGTCTCGACCACGATGCGCGCGGTCACCGTGCAGGCCTTGGCCATCTCCTCGATCACCAGCACGGCGTCGAGGAACGAGCGGTCCCGTCCGCCATAGCGGGCAGGAATGGTCATGCCGAGGAAGCGAGCCTCGGCGAGCGCCTTGACGATGTCCCACGGATATTGCTCGTCGCGGTCGATTGCCGCCGCGCGTGGCCGCACCACGCTTTGCGCAAAAACGCGGGCGCGCGCCTGGAGTTCGACTTCGTTGCTGGATAGGCCCAATTCCATGATCTCAAGTCCGGTCCGACGCCGCGTTTATAAATTAACCACTCGTTAGGGTTAACGTTTTATTGCTCGGGCGAACGCCATTTGCGGGATGCCCATGCGTTTGCCACTCCGTCGAAGAGCTGCCCATCTGCTTACCTCCGCCGCACTCGCCTCGCTATTGGCGATTTCCGTCGCCGGCTGCGTGACCAGCGGCCCGGAGACCACCGGCTCGATCGACAAGCGTCCCGCCTCGTTCAGCGAGGCCGATTGGCGGCGCGTGCTCGACGAATGGGGTCCGCGCTATCGCGCCAACAATCGCGACGCTCAGGCGGCCATGTACTATGCCCGGGCGCTCCGCGCCACCGGTCAGCGCGCGCAAGCAGTAGCGGTGCTGGAGCAGGCCTCGATCTACAACCCGCACGACATGGCGCTGCTCGGCGAATATGGCCGCGCCTTGGCCGATGCCGGCGACTACAACGAGGCGCTGGCCGTTCTCGATCGCGCGCACACCCCGGACAACCCGAATTGGCGTATCCTCAATGTTCAAGGCGCCGTGCTCGATGAAATCGGCCGCCATGAGGAGGCGCAGAAGCATTATACGGCCGCGCTCAAGATCGTGCCGAACGAGCCGTCGGTCCTGTCCAATCTCGGCCTGTCCTATGCTCTCTCCAAGAACCTGACCAGCGCCGAGCAAACGCTGCGGCTGGCCGCGGCGCAGCCCAATGCCGGCCCCAAGGTGCGGCAGAACCTGGCACTGGTGGTCGGCCTGGAAGGCCGCTTTGCCGAAGCGGAGAAAATCGCCAGCGCCGATTTGCCGCCCGACCAGGCCGCCGCCAATGTCGCTTATCTGCAGCAAATGCTGGCGCAGCAAACACAGGCCAAGAGGCGCGCCCGTGGCCGCTTTGCGGCGCCCGCCACCAACAACTCCTGATTATTCGACGTGATTACTGGAACCGATCGGCGCGCCGCCGGCGCCGACGATCAGTGCATGATGTGGATGACCTTGATCGCCGCCGGACCGAGAATGACGATGAACAGCACCGGCAGAAAGAACAGGATCATCGGCACGGTTAGTTTCGGCGGCAGGGCGGCCGCCTTCTTCTCGGCTTCGGACATGCGCATGTCGCGATTTTCCTGCGCCATCACCCGCAAGCTGGTGGCGAGCGGCGTGCCATAGCGCTCCGCCTGTTGCAGCGCCATGCAGATCGACTTGACGCCGTCGAGATCGGTGCGCTTGGCGAAGTTCTCATAGGCTTGGCGGCGATCCGGCAGATAGGACAATTCGGCGGTGGTGAGCGTGAGCTCCTCCGCCAGCGCCACCGATTGCGAGCCGACTTCTTCGCTCACCTTGCGGAACGCGGCTTCGATCGACATGCCGGATTCGACGCAGATCAGCAGCAGATCCAGCGTGTCGGGGAAGGCGCGTTTGATCGAGAGCTGGCGCTTCTGAATGCGGTTTTTGAGAAACATCAGCGGCAGCTGCATGCCGGCGTAGGCGGCGCCGATGCATATGCCGACTTTGACGATGGTCGGCTGGTTGAGCTTGACCAGCACGAACAGATAGATAACCGCGAACAAGACGGTTACAGCTGGCGTCACCATGCGGAAGAACAGGTAGGTTACGTATGGCGCCTGCCCGCGATAACCGGCCTGCACCAGCTTAGCCCGCGCCTCCTCCTGGCCCACCCATTTGGTCAGGTTGAAGCGGTCGACGATTGCTTGAATGGATTGCTTGGGCGTCTGCCGTATATTGACCTTCTGCTGCGACTGCGCCATCCGTTCACGCTCGCGCTGACGGATCTTTTCCCGCTCCAGCGCCACCGCCCTCATCCGCTTGCCGAGCGTATCGGCGAACACCAGCGGCATGGCGAGCGTCAGCACCGTCGCCGCCGCGGCGATGGCGGCGAACACCATCGACAGGGTCTTGACGTTGATTGCGGCGATCAGAAGATCAAGCATCGCTTTGGCACTCAGAAGTCGAAATTGATCATTTTCTTCATCACGAAGATGCCGGTCGACATCCAGACCACGGAAGCGGCCAGCATCAAGCGGCCCATCGGCTCCTTCCACAGCAGCGAGATGTAGTCGGGGCTGCTCATATAGACGAGGATCATCACCGCGACAGGCAGCGCGCCGATGATGCCGGCCGAAGCCTTTGCCTCCTGCGACATCGCCGTAATCTTGGCCTTCATCTTCTTGCGGTCGCGCAGCACGCGCGACAAGTTGCCGAGCGCCTCGGAGAGATTGCCGCCGGCCCTCTGCTGGATCGAGATCACGATGCCGAAGAAATTCGCCTCGGGAACCCGCATGTGCTCATATAGCTTGCCGCAGGCTTCGCCGAGCGGCATACCGATCGCCTGGGTTTCCACCACGGTGCGGAACTCGGATCGCACCGGCTCCACCGCGTCGGTCGCAATCATCTTCAGACAATCGAGCAGCGGGAGGCCGGCCTTGATGCCGCGCACGATGACGTCGACCGAATCGGGAAAGGCGTCGAGAAACTTCGTCTGGCGGCGCTTTTTTAGGAACGCGAGCCCCCACATGGGAAGGCCGAAGGCGCCGGCAAAACCCAGCGCCAGGGCGACAAGCAAACCGCCGCCGGTGAACATCCCCAGCACAAATAACGCCAAGCCAAGGCCGCCGCAGGCGAAGAAGAACTGCTGTTTCGTTAGAGACAGTCCGGCTTGCTCGATTTTCATCGAAAGCGGCATCCGGCTATGCTTCTTATTGCGCTCCTCGATCTCCTTGAGCGTGGTCTCCACCGTATCGCGGCGAGATCGCTGGTTCACGCGCGCGGCCCGCGAAATCGGCTCCGGCTTGGCGACGTTGGCAACGCGCATTTCAGCTTGGCGCTCGCCCGACAGGACCGGATAGACGAACACCCAGACGACGCCACCCATCGCGACGGCGGCGAGGAAGAACACGACAAGCATTTCCATGTCTGTTTCCCCCGCCTAGGCTCGCAACGCTTGGCTGGCGGCCTCCGCGGCGTCGAGCGCGGCGGCCAGGCGCTGTTCCTCGCCGTAGTAGCGGGCGCGATCCCAGAACCGCGGGTGGCCGATGCCGGTCGAGCGGTGGTGGCCGATGATGTTGCCTTGCGCGTCTTCGCCCGTCATGTCGTAGACGAAAAGGTCCTGGGTGATGATGACCTCGCCTTCCATTCCCATCACCTCGGTGATGTGCGTGATCTTGCGGGTACCGTCGCGCAGACGGGCGGCTTGAATGACCACGTCGACCGAGGCGGAGATCATTTCGCGGATGGTGCGCGAGGGCAGCGCGAAGCCGCCCATGGTGATCATCGATTCGAGACGGGAAAGCGCCTCGCGCGGATTGTTGGCGTGCAGCGTGCCCATCGAGCCGTCGTGGCCGGTGTTCATCGCCTGCAAGAGGTCGAAGGCCTCGGGTCCGCGCACTTCGCCGACGATAATGCGTTCCGGACGCATACGCAGGCAGTTGCGCACCAGGTCGCGCATGGTTACCTGGCCTTCGCCTTCCAGGTTGGGCGGCCGCGTTTCCAGGCGCACCACGTGCGGCTGCTGCAGCTGAAGTTCGGCCGCGTCTTCGCAGGTGATGATGCGCTCGTCGTCCTCGATGAACTTGGTCAGACAGTTGAGCAGCGTGGTCTTGCCGGAACCGGTGCCGCCCGAGATCAGCGTATTGACGCGGCTGCGGCCGATAATGCGCAGGATCTCGGCGCCCTGCGGCGTGATGGTGCCGAACTTGACCAGCTGGTCGAGGGTCAGCTTGTCCTTCTTGAATTTGCGGATGGTGAGCGCCGGCCCGTCGATCGCCAGCGGCGGCACGATGGCGTTGACGCGTGAGCCGTCGGGCAAGCGCGCGTCGCAGATCGGCGAGGATTCATCGACGCGCCGGCCGATCTGGCTGACGATGCGCTGGCAGATATTGAGCAGCTGCTGGTTGTCGCGGAACCGGATGCCGGTCTTCTGAATCTTGCCCTTGACTTCGATGTAAACCGTGCCGGAGCCGTTGACCATGATGTCGGAAATATCGTCGCGCGACAAAAGCGGCTCGAGCGGGCCGAAGCCGAGCACGTCGTTGCAGATGTCGTCGAGCAGCTCCTCCTGCTCCGAGATCGACATCACAATGTTCTTGATCGAGATGATCTCGTTGACGATGTCGCGGATTTCTTCGCGCGCGGAATCGGCGTCGAGTCGGGCAAGCTGCGCGAGATCGATGGCCTCGATCAGGGCGCCGAAGATGGTGCCTTTGACCGTGTAATAGGTGTCGGAGTGCCGCGAATCGACCGAGGACGGAATCATGTTGTGCGGCGAGGGCGTGCGGACGGTCGGAGGCGCCGACACTAGCGGGGCGCCGAGCCCGTCGGAGGGAAACGGCGTGCGGCCCGTTTCCACCGGCATCGGCGGCTCGGATTTTGACGCAGGCGCCGGCTGCAAAGCCGGCGCGGAAACCGGCGCCGCCGGCTGATGAGGCGCGGCTGCCGGAGCGTGGACTTCGTTTGCAATGGAGCTACGCTTACCGAACACGGCTACCTTCTCCGAACGATTGTCCCGATTCGATCAGTTCCAACTGAATCAAATCCTTACCTGACCCGCTTCAGCCTTGCCGCTTCATCAGCTTGGACAGCAACGGGCTGAACAAGTTGTTGCGCGCGCGCTTCGCTTCCGCGCGCCCGGTCAGTACCTGAGCGAGCTGGCGGAATGTCTCGGCGGTCTTATGACCGGCGGAAACCTCGGCGATCATCTGCCCGTTATTGGCCGCGGTGCCGAAGATTTGCGGGTCGAACGGAATGACCGCTATCGGCTGGTCTTCCAACGCCTTGGCGAAATCCGCCGGCGGGATTTCCGGCCGCTTCGGCACGCCGACCTGGTTGAGGCAATAGAAAGGCCGCCGGTCGTTCGGCCGCGCCGCCCGCAAGAGGTCCACGAGATTCTTGGCGTTGCGCAAGTTGGCGAGGTCCGGCCCGGCGACGACGAGGATGTCGTCCGCGCTCACCAGAAGATGCTTGGTCCAGCCGGCCCATTGATGCGGCACGTCGAGCACGACGCACGGAATCGTATTGCGCAGCGAATCGAGGATCGAATCGAACGCCTCGGCGCCGAAATCGTAGACCCGGTCGAGCGTTGCCGGCGCCGCCAACAGACTCAAGTGATCGGTGCATTTCGACAGCAGCCGGTCGACGAAAGCTGTGTCGATGCGGTCGGGCGAAAACACCGCATCGGCGATGCCTTGCGGCGGATCCTGGTTGTAGTCGAGGCCGGCGGTGCCGAATGCGAGGTCAAGGTCGGTCACCACCGAATCGAGCGCGAGATCGCGAGCGATCGCCCAACCGATATTGTGCGCCACAGTCGAGGCGCCGACGCCGCCCTTGGCGCCGACCACCGCGATGATGCGGCCGACCGGTTTAGCGTTGGGTGTCGCGAACAACCCGCAGACCGACCGCACGATGTCAATGGTGCCGACCGGCGCGATCAGATATTCGCTCACGCCGCGCCGCGTCAGCTCGCGATAGAGCGTCACGTCATTGACGCGGCCGATCACGATGACCCGGGTGCTGGCGTCGCAGACCTCCGCTAGCCGGTCGAGGCCATCCAGCACTTCCTCGGCGCGATTGTCGCTTTCGATAATAATGATGTTCGGCGTCGGCGAGTTTTGGTAGGCCTCGACCGCCGCCGCTATCCCGCCCATTTGAATCTTGACGTGGGTCTTGGCCATGCGGCGGTCTTCGCCGGCGGCCTGCACCGCGGCGGCGGTTTCCACCGTCTCGCAAAAAGCCTGGATCGACACGCGCGGTGCCGGCGCGATGTGCTCCTCGACCACTTCAGCCGGCGTCGCTGGCATCAGCTCAGGTTCGGCAACGGCGACTTGCTCTGCGTGTTTGATCATTTTCCGAGACCGCTGATCTTGTTCTTGTCGTAACCATCATAAGTGCCGGAGGGGTTTTCACCCTTGCGGTACTTGTCGATCGCGACCGTCCGCCGGGCTTCATAGGCAGGCGCCTCGCCCCGCGGCTGCACGAGATCGGCCGGGTCCTCGACCATGGCGGCAAGGTTGCGCTGGGTGGCGCAGCCGAAATTCCAATACGGCCGGTTCTCGTTGTAGGTGACGTCATAGGTCGGCCCGAGATCGTTGGGCCAGATGCCGCAGGGGCCGACATCGGCGACCACCTTGGAATAGTTGAGCTTGATGGTGGCGAGCACATGATCCAGCGGCCGATAGTGGTGCACATAGACGGCGCGGCGCGGGATGCCGGAAGCGGCAAAGACCGACCAAATCTCACGCATCGAATCGGCGGCGGCCCGCGCGCTCGGTCCGCTTCCCGGCACATCGACGATGATGCCGCTGGTCGCTTCATGACGCCAATACTGCGCGAAGGAGAGGACCTCGGCGCGCTGGTTCGGCGTCAGCCCGCCGCGGTTGCGCCCGACGAAGACTTGGACCGTGTGCTCGCCTTCATGCAAAGCGATGGGATGGCGGGCGCGGTAGTCGACGGGATACGGCATATCAATGACCTGCTGCGTGTAGCACCCGCCCAGCGAGGCGGCGAGGCCGACAGCCGCCAGCACACGCAGCGCCGCGGCGCCTCGGTGTCCGGCGATCATCGTATTAAAGGCTTTCATCGGTCGTCTCCCCCTCCCGCTTAATCGAGGATGAATCCGTATTTGCCGTGATAGGCATGCGGCGGCTCGATCTTTTCTTCCCGACCGTAGATGCGGTTCAGGCGCCCGAGCAGAATGCTCTGCGGGTCGCTCGGATCGGCAAAGCCGTCGTCGGGCCGCGACAGTCTCTTTTGCGCCACCGCACGCACGACGTAAGGCGTCACCAGCACCATCAACTCGGTCTGGTGATTGATGTAGTCGCGGCTCTTGAACAGCGTGCCGAGAATCGGCAGCTGCATCAGGCCGGGAACGCCGTTGATCGATTGCTTGGTCTGCTCCTGGATCATGCCGGCCATGGCCAGCGATCCGCCGGAGGGAATTTCCACCGTGGTCTCGGCGCGGCGGGTGCTGATGGAGGGGACGGTGAGCGCCTGGCTCGAGCCCGGCACCTGCAAGGTCATCGCGTTTTCCGTCGACAGGTCGGACACCTCGGTCATCACCTTGAGGCTGATGCGGCCTCCCGACAGCACCACCGGCGTGAACACCAGGCTGACGCCGAACTTCTTGAAATCGATCTGCGGCTGACAGACCGGCGGCGACTTGGTGGTGTCGCACGACAGACCGTTGGGGATCGGAAACTCGCCGCCGGCGACGAAGCTTGCGGTTTCGCCGGAGATCGCGGTCAGATTCGGTTCGGCCAGCGTGCGAATCACGCCGGCGCGGTCCATCGCCTGCAGCGTCGCCGTGACATTCTTCCACGCCAGCACGCCGTTGCTGCTGCTGATCGCCTGGCCGGTGGCGGAGAACGGATTGGCGGTGTTGAAGTTCACCACCGCGGTGCCGTAGTTGAAGGAGCCGCTGAGGTCGATACCGAGCTGCTTGATGATGTCGCGGCGCACTTCGGCGACCGTCACCTTGAGCATGACCTGATCGCGGCTGCGGACGGTGATGCCGTTCACCACCTTGGTGCCGTCGCCGACCAGCCGCGTGGCGATGTCGAAGGCCTGCTGCGCCTCAGCCGGGCTCGCCGCGCTTCCGGTCAACATAACGCCGTTTTGGCCGACGCCTTCGATGCCGATGTCGGAGTCCGGCAAGGTCCTTTTCAAGGCGGCGCGCAGCCCGTTGAGGTCGCGGGTCACGGCGATGTCGAAGCCGGCGATTTGCCGCCCTTCGCCGTCGAAGAAGAAAATATTGGTCTGCCCGATATTGACGCCGATCATGTAGGCGCGGCGCGTTGAGCGAATCACCGCATTGGCGATCTTGGGATCCGCGACCAACACGTCTTTAACGTCGCGCGGTAAGTCGATGGCGACCGATTTTCCAACGCCGAGCGGAACGAATTGCGAGGTGCCTTCGCTTGCCGCCACCTTAAGCAGTGGCGCGCGCGCGTCGGCCGCAATCGTCGGCGCCGCCGGCAGGAAGCCTGCGCCTGCCACGAGTGCCGCGAGTGAAGCGGCGCGGATCAGAGTCCTTATCGACATGTCCCCGTTTCCCCTCAAGCGGTTATTTCGCTGTTGTCATCGAGCTCACGCCGAAACGAACCATGTTCACGCCGTTGCGTCCGGTGGTCGGACTGTCCATGGTCTTCGGCGCGTCGCGCGAGGCATCGGTGATGCTGCGCAACGCCAGCGACAGCGAGCCGAGCTGCTGCGCCAGCGCCAGGGTTTCCGCCTGGTGCGGAGACAGTTCGAGCGTCGCGGTCTTGCCGACCACGACTTTTTGCCCGTTCTTCTCCTCGATGGTCTGATCGATCGCCAGCACGCGAACATTGCTGAGAATCGTCTGGCTGGTGTGGACTTCGGTGCCGGTCGCTTTTTCCGCCTCGCGGTCGCGGCGGGTCAGGATCACGTCGACATGATCGTTCGGCAGGATGAAGCCGCCGGCGCCGGTCTCGGCCGAAATCTGCGTGGAAATCGCACGCATGCCCGATGGCAGGATGGCTGCCATGTAGCCGGAACCCTTGGCATTGACGAGCTTCGCCTCGCGAATCGGCTCGCCCGCCACGAACGGCAGACGCGCAATTTCGCCGGTCAGTTGTTCGACGGCGTTGGGCCGGTCGGCCTTGCGAATGAAGTTTCCCGTCGACGCGCTGGTCGGCCAGGGCTGCCATTGGACGTCGCCCGCGGCAAGCTTCTGGCCCATGGGGATGTCGGATTTGGCTACTAGGATATCCACGGTGGCGACCTTGGGCGCCTGTTTGACTTCCACAGGCTTTTGCGACCGGCCAGCCAACAGCGCGGCAACGCCGCCTGCGGCGATGGCAACGGTCAAGACGACAAGTCGGGCGGTTTTCATACGCTCACTCTCACCGTGACAGAGCGGCCGGTTCGGCCGCGGAAACCACATGGCTGCCAGTCCGGCTGCCTGCACCGGATTTCAGCAGGTAAAGGTCAAGGCATGGTTAAGAAGCGGTATCTAAGTCGAGTTAATATTATGTTGCCCGGCCGCCCCGCTTCCGGCGGGCGCAGAGGCCGGTATCAGGCGCCGAGCAGCACCATCCAGCCGGTTTGCGGATAAACCGCGAGCGCCGCCGCGGCGAGGGCGATGCCATAGGGTACGCCGGCGCCTTTCTCATGCAGGCGGAGAATCCATTTCTGCCGTGCCAGCGCGGCCGGCAATGGCAGCAGTCGAAATTGAATCAGCAACAGGGTCAGAGCGCCGCCGAACAGCGATGCATAGACGAGATATTCGAGCAGGTAATCGAAACCGAACCAGAGGGCGGTTGCCGCCGCGAGCTTGGCGTCCCCGCCGCCGATCCAGCCGCGGGCAAAACAGATAAATGCGATCACCAATACCAAACTGGCGGCGGCGACATGCATGCCGATCAATTCCGCGTTCATGCCGGTCGCGAGCGCCAGCAGCATGAATCCACCGGCCAAGGCCAGCGAGATTCTGTTGGAGATCGTCATGGTCAAGAGGTCGCTGGAGGCGGCGAATGCCATAAGCGCTGGAAACAGCAGCAACCTGATCGCATCCGTTACCATGTCCCGCTCCCCGTGACGCGCAACCCGCCCGCCCCGCATCAAACTATGCCGTGCATGCTTGCGGATCGGTTAGCGCGATTTGACGATTTGCAAAGGCCGCCGGCGCATTGTAGAGGCAAGGCGCTCAAGCGCGGTTGCCGCCGGCCGGCAAACAATAAAGGCTCCGGCTTGGTGCCGGAGCCTCTATGCATTGATCTACGACTAGGCGACCAATTACTGGCCGAGCTGGTCTTTCACGCTCTGGAAGGTGGCATTCAGCTTGGTGCCGAGGCCGTTCACGACCGCGATGATCGCAACCGAAATGCCCGCGGCGATGAGGCCGTACTCGATGGCGGTCGCGCCCGAGTTGTCCTTCACGAAACGCACGAAGAGGTTCTTCATTGATGGCTCCATGATCCACACGTGGCTGTCTGAGCTGGTGCAGGAGACCGGATTACCTCCGGCTCGCCCGAACCATGGCGCGCAATCTAGCAACCAGGTCTTGCATGCCGGTTAATTTGATCGCGGAAACAAAGGGTATTCGCGAGTATCCGCATCGTAGTTAACAAGTCATATTCGCAAAATAATTACACTTAAAAATTCATTTAACAGAACTGACGAAGATCGTTGTCATGGTCACCAATTGAATACCGTTCGGTTCGGCGGAGCGAGTTCAGTAGATTTCAAAACCGACCGTGGCTCGGCCGTGTGACGTCTTTTCTGCGGTTAGGGAATACTGTCGGGCGTCGGTTATCATCGCCGCCAACATTCCATGATCTCGCTGCGAAGCCGCTCGCTGCCTGTTTCGACCGTTCCAAACATTGGCAGGCGCAATTTCGACCGTCTGCATAATCCGGTGCTCCGGCGAATCATGCAGGAGCATTTCTTTCAAATTTGTGGCCTGCGCTTCTCTATGCCGACACGAAATACTGCGTGGCAAAGATATATCGGCAAAGGCAAGTCAGATTTTTCCGCACATTCTCACATTCAGATCGAGTATCAGGACCGCTAAAAAGCCACCGTGGCGTGGATCTGGACGCTTCATTTGCACTTCATTCACCATTTTCCATTCAAATTGCGAGTTAGCGGTCCGCCGGCCGCGATCGCCGCCGGTGCAGTTCTCGCAGGAAGTTGGAGAGTTCGATGGCGGGCGTGTTTAAGCATCGCAAAGGACGTCTTTTCGGTCTTGTGACCGCCACGTTTTGCGCGACCGCCAGTATCGGCGTCGGTTTCGCGCAGGCCGAAGTCGTCAATGTTCACGTCGATCAGGCGCGGGTCCTCAAGCTGCCCGAGCGGGTGGCCACGATCGTGATCGGCAATCCGCTAATCGCCGATGCCACGCTGCAGAGCGGCGGCATTCTCGTGCTCACCGGCAAAGGCTACGGTTCCACCAATTTGCTGGCGCTCGATCGCGGCGGCCAAGTGGTCGTCGAAGATATGGTGCACGTCATTGGCGTCACCGGCGACAACCTGGTCGTCGTATACAAGGGCGTCGACCGCGAATCCTATAGCTGCAATCCGAAGTGCCAGCCGCGCATCACGCTTGGCGATGCGCCGCACTATTTCGGCGCCGCGCTGGCGCAGACCGGCGCTCGTAACGGGCAGGCCCAACAGAACGCCGGGCACTGAAGCCTCGACCGGGCGGCAACAAAACTGCCGGCCTTGCGCACGCTGGTTAACGTCCGGTTAACGCAATCCCCTCTGTTCTCTGCAATCTGCGCAAGAATTCAACAACTTGAATTTGCTATAGCTAGCGCGGGTGCGCAGCCACCGTTAGCAAGCGAAGCCGCCGGCATGCTCAGGACCATCCGAAGCAAATTCACATCTCACCTGTTGCGGCGGCTCCCGGGCCGCACATTGCGCCGATTCATGCGTCGCGAAGACGGCGTGGCGGCGGTTGAATTTGCATTCGTCGCGCTGCCGTTCCTCGGCCTGACGTTTGCGATTTTGGAAACTGCGCTGGTGTTCTTCGCCGGGCAGACGTTGGAAGCCGCCGCATCCGATTCGGGTCGGCTGATCATGACCGGTCAGGCACAAACCGCCGGCTACAGTGCGGCCGACTTCAAGAACGCGGTCTGCGCGCGCATCCTCGGCCTGTTTGACTGCGCCAATGGCGTCTACGTCGACGTCAAGACCTACGACAATTTCGGCTCGGTCAATCACACACCGCCGGTCAATAACGGCAACTTCGATACGACGAAAATGACTTATAGTGCCGGCGGTCCCGGCAGCATCGAAGTCGTTACGCTCTATTACCAGTGGCCGGTCTATGTTTCGTTGCTCAATTTGTCCAATCTGAGCGGCAACTACCGCCTGTTGGTCGCGACCTCGGTCTTCCGCAACGAGCCCTTCCAGTGAGTCGCGCGTCATGATTGCCCTTCGCATGCCAAAAATGTTCCGTCGCATCGCCCGCGATCGGCGCGGCGTCTCGGCGGTCGAATTCGCGCTGTTGGCGCCGATGATGATCGGGCTCTATCTCGGCTGCGTTGAGATCTCCGACGGCGTTAGCTGCGATCGCAAAGTCAGCCTGATCTCATCGGCGCTCGCGAACCTGGCGGCCCAGGTCGTTACGATCAGTACCGACGACATGACGAATATTCTCGACGCGTCGAGCGCGATCATTACGCCGTATGACGCCAACAATTTGCAGATGTCGTTGTCGTGCCTGAATATCGACGCCAACAAGAATCTGACGGTGAAATGGAGCGTGACCAGGAACGGTCAGGTGCTGAATGCCGCCGACGTTTCACTGCCGGCCGCGCTGCTGGTGCCCAATACGCAGCTTCTCTTCAGCAAAGTGAGCTACGCTTACACGCCGGTCATCGGCTACACCATTACCGGCACGCTCACTTTGAAGGATCAGATGTACATGGCGCCGCGTATCAACGCGCCGGCCTATAACGGCACCGCCTGCGGCTGATCGTCACGCCGTTGCCCGCGCCTCGCCGATCGGCAGCGCCGTGGCCGATTTGATCCGTTCCATGGCGAAGCGCGAGGTGACGTTCTTCAACGGCACGGTCGCGATCAGCTTCTTATAGAACGCGTCATAGCCGGCGATGTCGGACACCACCACGCGCAGCATGTAATCGACGTCGCCGGCCATGCGGTAGAATTCCATCACCTCCGGCATGGCGCCGACCACTTTGGCGAAGCGCTTGAGCCACTCCTCCGAGTGGTCGTCGGTCTCGATCGACACAAACACCGTCGTGCCGAGGCCGACTTTGTCCGGATCGATCAGCGCCACGCGCCGCATGATGACACCGTCGGCCTCCAGCCGCTGCATGCGCTTCCAGCACGGCGTCGACGACAGCCCAACGCGCTGGCCGATCTCGGCGACCGAGAGAGAGGCGTCTTCTTGGATAACGGCGAGAATCTTCCGGTCGATGGCGTCCATTCGATTTGTCCAGTGAAAGGGCGGGCGCTAGCGGGCCTCAGTCTGTTGGAATAATTTTTCTGTTCTGGTGTCACGATCGTATCTATATAGAATAATATTCTATATCAAGCGCGGATTTGTTTGCCAATTCCGCGTCGAATTTGTCAGGCCGGGCTCGACCGCTGCTTTAAAAATTCGTCCACATCGGCGCGCGTGGCCGCGCCCGTTAGCCCGTCAAAGCGCGTGCATCGGATCGCGGCGGTCGCGGCCGCAAAACGCATCGATTCGATGACGTCGTTCGTCTCGACCAGGCGCAAGGTAAAAGCGCCGTGGAACACATCGCCGGCGCCGAGCGTGTCGACGGCATCCACCTTGAATGCCGGCATATGGCGCAGCGCGCCGCGCTCGACCCAATATACGCCATTGGGGCCGTCGGTGACCGCCAGAAAGCCCTGGTGATGCTCGGCGAGCTTGGGCAACGCCGCGCGCATATCGTTCAGGCCGGTGCTGTCGCGCAGCGCTTCGGCCGAGGCGATCACATGCGTGCAAATCCCGAGCAACGGATCGTCCGCCGGCGCGCCGTAGTCGAAGTCGAGCACGCGCGCAATGCCGCGCTGCCGCGCCGCTTCCGCGATCGGCATGACGAAATCCGGATAACGATTGTCGAGTAGCACCGCATCGATGGTCGCTGCCGCTTGTGCCGCATCCGCCGGCCGAACGCCGCTCAGCCGCTCGCCGCGCCGCGTGGCGATCATCTTCTCACCCGCGGCATCGATCATGATCAGCGACACCGAAGATTTTCCGCCCGGCACGCGCACGACGTGGCGGCAATCGATGCGCTCGCGCTCAAGGCACGCCACCACCCAGTTGGCAATTTCATCGTCGGTGCCGCCGAGCGGGCCGGCATAGCTTGTTCTCGCGCCCAGCCGCGCCAGTGCCACCGCCGCATTGCCGGATTGGCCGCCGATGGTGATGAGGAATTGCGAAGCCTGTTCCTTGGTGCCGGCGGCGGGGAATTTGCTCACCCGCATGATGATGTCCTGCACGGCACCACCGGCGCACAGGATTCGCGGGCCGGTGCGCACGGGTTCAGTCAAAGCTGATCTCGCCCTCGAGCCAGGCGCCGATGATGTGGTGCGCGATCGCGAACGGCGGCGGCGTAGTCAAGCCTTGCGGGTGCCGCCGCATCAGCATCGCCGCGACCTCGTCCTTGCCGAACCAGCGGGCGCCCTCGAGCTCCTGATGATCGACCACGATTTCATGCGTGAGCGCCTCGGCGTGACAGCCGATCATCAGCGACGACGGAAATGGCCATGGCTGCGAGCGATAATAGACGACGCGCCCGCAGGTGATGCCGGCTTCCTCGCGGGTCTCGCGATACACCGCTTCCTCGATCGTTTCGCCCGGCTCCATGAATCCGGCAAGGCACGACCACATGGTCGGCAAAAAACGCGGCGAGCGGCCGAGCAGGCAGCGCTCGCCGTCGATCGCCAGCATGATCACCACCGGATCGGTGCGTGGGAAATGCTGCGCCTCACAACCGGCACAGTCGCGCCGCCAGCCGCCGCAGACGGCTTGCGTCGGCGCGCCGCAATTCGGGCAGAAGCGGTGGCGCGCGTGCCAGTTGAGCACCGCCTTGGCTTCGGCGATCGGCGCCAAATGGTCTGGAGCGACCAGGCCTTGCACCGCGATCGAGCGCAGATCGGTGGCGTGAAAACCCTCGCGGATCTTCAATGCAGCGGCCGCGGCCGGCTCAAGACCGACGCCAAAGCGCGGCGCATCGTCGATCTGGCCAAGGAAGATCATCTCGGTCGCAGCGCCGAGCGCGCGCGCCTCGTCCATGGCGAATAAAGGCTCGTTGAGCGGCGCGGCCTTCTTCATCACGATTAAATCGCCGCCGATCACATAGGCGCCGGCGCTGCGGTCGGTGGTAAGCCGCGCCAGCGCGGCCGGATCGCTGCGCAGCTCGGCAGCCCGCTCGATGCGGCTGTCGGCATATGCAAGGCGTGGTTGAGGGCCGAGATTGGAGCGAGGCGACATCGCGCGGAAACTGGCATGGCGGCGGGACTTAAGCAACGCACGTCGACAGTCATTCTGGGACGTGCCAAAGGCGCGGGCCCGGAATCCGGAAGCGGGGCTCGGCGGCGGCGATTGGATTCCGGATCTGGCGCCGACGCGCCGTCACGGAATGACAGGAGTTGTGGCAGAAAACTACTCCGCCGCTTCACGCGACGGGCGCGGATACATCGCCTCGCGCAATTCCGGCCGCTGCCATTGCGCTCCCAGCACGCCTTGCTTGGCACCGTAGCTGGCCGAGGAGGTAATGGTGTCGGTGGTGGCGCGCATCTCCCTTGCCCGGGCAAGATCGACGTCCACCACGAACATGCCGGCGGCCGTGCTCTCGAACAACACTTCTTCCGGCGCCGCCACCATGGCAAGGCCGCGCTCGGCATGGCTGAACAGGTTCTGCGTCGTCACCACGATCGCCAGATTCTCGATGGCACGCGACCAGATCAAATTGCGCCAGCTCGCCCACAACCGGCCTTTGTCGGTGCCGGCCGGCATAAAAATCAGTTCGGCCCCGCGCAACGCCAGCGCGCGCGTCACTTCCGGCATATAGGCCTCGCTGCACATGGCGAGCCCGACCTTGCCATGCTGCGTATCAAATACTGGAAATTCGCTCCCGGCCACGTATTGGAATTCCCACCATTTGCCGCCGGTATAGATCCACGGGCCATTGGGATGCGTGCGCCGATATTTCGCCGGCGCGCGGCCGTCGCCGTAGGCCATGCAAATCAAATTGTGCGCCGTGCCTTCGTTGTGGCTGAGCGGCTCGATCGTGCCATAGATCGCGTTGATGCCGTGGGTGGCCGCCGCTTCGGCCATTGCCGGCGTCGGGTCGAAGCTCGCCGGCATGCGCCACGGGCCCGGATAGGTTTCCGGGAAGCAGACGAAATCGGCGCCTTCGGCGGCGGCGCGGGCGATGAAATTCACCGCGTCGGCAACGTTCTTCTCATCTTCGCCGATCGGATTGGTGATCGGCTGCACGACGGCGATGCGGAAGGTCATGGGCAAACTCCACGGCTGAATTCGGCGCAGGGTAGTCGGGAATTCGCGGCATTTGAAGCCCGCGCCCACGATGCACAGGCCCGTTTCGCCAGCTTGCTTTCCTCGCCCATACGCCCGATATAGGTCCCGGGAGGTTGGCGGTGGACGAGCCACTCGCCAACCGGGTCAGGTCCGGAAGGAAGCAGCCCTAACGAGCGCGGTTCGGGTCGCTCGTCAGCCTCCCACTTTCCTCGATCCAGTCGCAATCGCCCGTGTTTTCGCGGGTGCGGATGGCACGATGAGTGAGCCCGCGAAATCCGCCGATCAAGCCGCTGCCGTCCCGGCGCAGGGAACCGGCTATCGCGTGCTCGCGCGCAAATATCGGCCGGCGAGCTTTGCCGACCTGATCGGCCAGGACGCCATGGTGCGCACCATCTCGAATGCCTTCGAGAGCGGGCGCATACCGCAGGCCTGGATTCTCACCGGCGTGCGCGGCGTCGGCAAGACCACCACCGCCCGCATCCTGGCGCGCGCGCTCAATTACGAGCTGCCCGACGGCTCGGTGAAAGAGCCGACCATCGACATGCCGGTGATGGGCGTGCACTGCCAGGCAATCATCGAGAGCCGGCATATCGACGTCTTGGAAATGGACGCGGCCTCACATAATAGCGTGGAGGACGTGCGGCAGATCAACGACGCCATCCGCTACGCGCCGGTGTCGACGCGCTACAAAGTCTATATCCTCGACGAAGTGCACATGCTGTCGGGCGCCGCGTTCAACGCCCTGTTGAAGACGCTGGAAGAGCCGCCGCCGCACGCCAAGTTCATCTTCGCCACCACCGAAATCCGCAAAGTGCCGGTGACGGTGCTCTCGCGCTGCCAGCGCTTCGACCTGCACCGCGTCGACGCCGCGCTGCTGGTGAAGCATCTGCAAGGTATCGCCGCCAGGGAGAACATTGAGGTCGAAGAGCCAGCGCTTGCGCTGATCGCGCGCGCGGCGGAAGGCTCGGTGCGCGATTCGCTTTCGCTGCTCGATCAGGCCATCGCCCATGCCGCCGGCCCCGTGCGCGCCGAAGACGTGCGGCAAATGCTCGGCCTTGCCGACCGCGTACGCATTGTCGATCTGTTCGAGGCGCTGATGAAAGGCGAAGTCGCTGCCGCGCTGCAGGAATTGCGCGAGCAATACGACATCGGCGCCGATCCGGCGGTGGTGTTGTCCGATCTCGCCGAGTTCACCCATTTCGTCACACGCGTGAAGATCGTGCCGGGCGTCGCCGATGACGTGTCGCTGTCGGAGGCGGAGCGTGTGCGGGCCCGCGGCTTCGCCGCGCAATTGTCCATGCGCGTGCTGTCGCGCGCCTGGCAGATGCTGCTCAAGGGTTTGAGCGAGGTGCAGGCGGCGCCGCGCCCGCTGGACGCCGCCGAGATGGTACTGGTGCGCATCGCCTATGCCGCGGACCTGCCGACGCCGGACGAAGTAGTCCGCTCGCTCGGCGAGGAAAGCGCCAAGCGCGCGCCGGGCAATGGCGGCGGCGCCGGTGCACCGGCGCAAAGCTTTGCGCCGCGTTATGAGGCGCCGCGCTACGAGGCGCCGCGCGGTTCGCCGCGCTCTTCCGCCGCTTTGTCGCCGCGCCCGGCCGACGAACCGGCTGAAATCGATGAACCGATTTCATCGACTTTGTCGGTCGGCTCATTCACCGAGCTCATCGCGCTGGCGCAGGAGAAGCGCGATATTCCGATGAAGATGGCGTTGGAACGTGACGTGCGGCTGGTGCGTTGCGAGGACGGCGCGCTCGAGATCGCGCTTGAGCCGAGTGCGCCCAAGACGTTGGTGCACGATCTGCAGCGCAAGCTTATCGCCTGGACCGGCAAACGCTGGATGGTGGTGGTGTCGCAAGAGCAGGGCGCGCCGACCATGCGGGCGCAGGCCGATGAGCGCAAGGCCGCGCTCGAGCGCAGCGTCGAGAACGATCCTTTGGTGCAGGCGGTAATGAAACGTTTTCCCGGCGCGACCATAGCCGGTGTCACGCAAAAAGGCGTCGCGGCCGAAACAGACCTCGACGACGCGCCGATTGAACCGGACGCGGACATGGAGCAAGAGGATTAGCGCCAATGGCGGATTTCATGGGCCTCATGAAGCAGGCCGCGCAGTTGCAATCCAAGATGCAGGAGCTGCAGGCCGAGCTCGATCACATCGAAGTCGAGGGCACCGCGGGCGGCGGCATCGTGACGGTGAAGCTTTCCGCCAAAGGCGAGCTCAAAGGTATCAGCGTCGACGATTCGCTGATGAAGCCCTCGGACAAGGAAATCCTCGAGGACCTGCTGGTGGCGGCGCATGCCGACGCGCGGCGCAAGGCCGAGGCCGTCATGCAGCAGAAGATGCAGAGCATCGCCGGCGGCCTGCCGCTGCCGCCGGGGATGAAGCTGTTTTGATATTTTGGGGCTCCGATATCGTGCGATCGCCTGGCGGCTCTAACGTTCCCTCTCTCCTTGAGGAGGAGGGACAGGGAGGGGGATGGCTACAAAGTCTTTCGTCAATTCCTGCCCCCCTCCCCAATCCTCCCCCCCAAGGAGGGAGGGAGGATGCTGCGGCAAACGGCGAGGGGTGCGCGCTCTAATATGCCCACCGCCGTCGCCGGACCTGAAATCGAGCGCCTGATCCAGCTCTTGGCGCGGCTGCCGGGCTTGGGCCCGCGCTCGGCGCGGCGCGCCGCGCTGCATCTCATCAAGAAGCGCGAGCTTCTCATGGCGCCGCTCACCGCGGCGCTGCAGACGGCGATGGAGAAGATCGAGGTGTGCAAAATCTGCGGCAATATCGATACGCAGAATCCGTGCGCCGTTTGCACCGATGCGCGCCGCGATCCGTCGATCATCGTGGTGGTGGCGGACGTCGCCGACCTCTGGGCGCTGGAGCGTGCGCATGCGATCAACGGCCGCTATCACGTGCTCGGTGGCACGCTGTCGCCGCTCGACGGCGTCGGTCCGCAGGATTTGAGCATCGATGCGCTGGTCTCGCGGGTGCATGCCGAGCCGGTGAAGGAAGTGATCCTGGCGCTCAACGCAACGGTCGACGGCCAGACCACGGCGCACTACATCACCGAATTGCTGCAGGACGCCAAGGTCAAGGTGACGCGGCTCGCGCACGGCGTGCCGGTCGGCGGCGAGCTCGATTATCTCGACGAGGGCACTCTCGCCGCCGCGATCAAGCAGCGGACGCTGTTCTAGTCGCCGCCGCCGAATCCCGGCCGGCTCAATAGGGCGGCGGCGCAGGATAAACCGGAACGGCCGCTCCGCCCGGACCGATGGCCACGCCCGAGCAGTCACCATAGCGATTGATCTTGGTCTCGTTGTCGTAATCGTTGTGCGCGTAATAATACTTGCAGACGCCGTCGTCGTATTCGACATCGGTCCAACTGCCGCTGGTGTGCTGATTGACGTATGGCGTGTGCCAGTAGGCCGCCGCAGGTGTCGCGAACAGTAGTCCGCCGGCGAGCGCGTAACCGAGCATCGAAAGCGTAAAGCGCATGGCTACCTCCATCGGTTATGAGGACCAAACGCCTGCGGAAGGTCGGCGTTCCGCCGGCGCGTTGCCTAATGATTCGGCGGGAACAGGAACCCGGACATCTTTATGGCTTCTTCGCCACAAGCTTGGCGAAATGTCCTTTGGCCTGCAGCCAGGCGAGCAGCATGAGACTCGGCACGCCGGCGAGAGCACAAATGACGAAGAACCATACCCAGCCGGTCGTCTCGGCGAGGAAGCCGGCGCCGGATGAGAGATAAGTGCGCCCGACCGCGGCGAGCGCAGTCAGCAGCGCATATTGCGTCGCCGTGTGCAGCGGGTTCTGGCAGAGCACGGAAAGATAAGCGACGAACATCACCGTGCCGATCGCGCTGGTGAAGTTCTCGATGGTGATGGCGAGCGTGAGCGCGGTGAGATTGTGGCCGAGCACCGCCACGGCGCAAAAACCCAGGTTCGCCGCCGACTGCAGCAACGCGCCGACCCACAGACTGGTGGCAAGCGGCAGCGCCCGCGCCACGAACCCGCCGGCAAAGCCGCCGGCGAGCAACGCCGCCAAGCCAACGCCTTTGACGATCGCCGCATATTCATTGCGGGTGAATCCGAGATCGATCACAAACGGCGCCGTCATGGTGCCGCTCAGCGCGTCGGTGAATTTGAACAGCACCACGAAGGTGAGCATGACGAAGGCGAATTCGTAGCCGAGGAAATCCTTGAACGCGCCGACGGCGGCCTCGGCCACCCGCGCGAAGGCTTTCCGCTGCGCATGCGTGGCTTCCGCCGCGACCGAGCGTTCCGGTTCGGTCGCGACCAGCGCCGTCGCGGTGCCGATCAGCACCAAGACCGCCATCAGCAAATAGCCCCAATGCCAGGCCGGCTGCTTGCCGTAGCCGTACGCCTGCAGGCCGCTGACCAGGAACAGCGCGCCGGCGGTCGAAACCAGCATGCCGATGCGGTAGGCGGCGACATAAGAGGCCATGCCGGCGGCCTGCTCGTTTTCCGGCAGGCTTTCGACACGGAAGGCGTCGACCACAATGTCCTGCGTCGCGGAAGCTGTCGCCACCAAGAGGGCGCCGAAGGCGACCAGCCCGGGCGCCAGTGCCGGATCGCAGGAGCCAAGGAAGACGATTGCCGCGATCAGCAGCAACTGCGTGAACACCAGCCAGCCGCGGCGGCGGCCGAGCCAGCGCGATAAGAACGGCACGTCGAGCGCGTCGGTGAGCGGCGCCCAGAGGAATTTCACGGTGTAGGGCGTGCCGACCAGCGCGAACAAACCGATCGTGCCGAGATCGACGCCGGATTCGCGCATCCACACCAAGAGCGTGGTGCCGGACAGCGCCAGCGGCAGCCCGGACGAGAAGCCGAGGAACATTACGATCAGCACGCGCGGCTTGAGATAGACGGCCGCGGCTTCGAGGAACGACGGCTTCGCCGGCGCGGTGTCGGGGGCGGCGGTCATTGGAGTCATCGGTCATCCCGGGCCACGCGCTCAGCACGTAAAGCCGGAATCCAGAATGATTCGAAAAGCTTCGCCTTGGTTCTGGAATCCGTGTCCGGCGCTTCGCGCCGTCCCGCAACGACTGAAAAAATGCTCACGCCCCCGCCTCGAGCTTGCGGATCGGCGCAGGGATTACTTCGGCGCTCGCCGGTTCGTCGCCGAAATCGACGTCCTGGATCTTTTCGCCGCGGCTGATGATCTTGTCGGCGGAAATCACGATCTGCTTGATGTCGGTGCTGGCCTGGCCGAAATGCTTGTCCAGGTTTTCCACGCGGTCGCGCAGGCGATTGACGTCGCCGACCAAGAGTCCGACCTCGGCCAAAATCTTGTCCGCCGCCTCGCGCATGCGCGCGTCCTTGCGAATTTGCTGGATGACCTGAATCGCCAGCATCAAAAGCGAAGGCGACACAATGATGACCTTGGCGCGATAGGCCTTCTGGAAAATGTCGTCGAAGCCGTCATAGAGATCGGCATAGATCGATTCCGAAGGCACGAACATCAGCGCCATATCCTGAGTCTCGCCGGCGATCAGATATTTGCCGGCGATATCCGCGATGTGCTTGCCGATATCGGCGCGCACCCGCGCGACCGCCAGCTTGCGTTCATCCTCGCTCTTGGCCTCGCGGAAGGCGGTGACCGCTTCGAGCGGAAATTTGGCGTCGATCACCAGCGGCGGGCCGCCCGGCAAGTGCACGATGCAATCGGGCCGCGCCTTGTTGGTGAGGGTTGCCTGGAATTCGTAGCAATCCTTCGGCAGGCCATCCTGGATGATGATTTCCATGCGGCTCTGACCGAAGGCGCCGCGCTGCTGCTTGCTGCCGAGCACCTGCTGCAGCGTCGTGACCTGTGAGGCAAGGTCGCTGATGTTCTTCTGCGCGCTGTCGATCACCGCCAACCGCGCGTGTAGTTGCTGCAGGTGATCGGCGGTGTGCTTGGTCGAGTTCTGCATCGACTCGCCGAGCCGCGCGCTCACCGCGTCGAGCCGCTCGTGCACGGTCTGCTGCAGCTGCGACTGCGCCTGGGCGAGCAGTTCGCCCAGGGCCTGGACGCGCGCGTTGAGGTCGGCGATGCGCTGCTCGGCCGCCGGATCGGCCGGTGCCGGCCGCGGACGCAGCAGCAACACCAGGATGGCGGCGACGCCAATAGCGATGATCGCGGCGAGGGCGATAAGGACAGCTTGCGACATGGCTTGTTCTACCGTGATTCGTCCGCTCGCGCGAACGAACGGCGAACGGTAGGGCCATCCGGCAGCACCCTCAAGGGGATGTGTTAAGTTCCATTGACCCGACCACCCCTAGCCCTTACATCGCGCCAATGGCGAAACGCGAGATTCTCATCCTCCCCGACAAGCGGCTGCGGCTGAAGTCCGAGCTAGTCAAGGCACTCGACAAGCCGATCAAGGCGCTGATCGACGACATGTTCGAGACCATGTACGCGGCGCCCGGCATCGGGCTCGCCGCCATCCAGATCGGCGTGCCCAAGCGCCTGATCACCATGGACCTCGCCAAGAAGGACGAGCCGAAGCAGCCGCAGGTCTTCATCAACCCGGAGGTGATCTGGTCCTCGGACGAGAAGGCGGTCTACGAGGAAGGCTGCCTGTCGATCCCCGAATATTACGAGGAGGTCGAGCGCCCGAAGGCGGTGCGGGTGAAATATCTCGACCAGGAAGGCAAGCCGCAGGAAATCGAGGCCTCCGGCCTGCTCGCCACCTGCCTGCAGCACGAGATCGACCACATCAACGGCATCCTGTTCATCGACCATATCTCCAAGCTCAAGCGCGACATGGTGCTGAAGAAATTCAAGAAGGCGGCCAAGCACGGCGAGCCGGCGAAGTTCGCGGAGGACAAGGAGCCCTCGCATCATATTGGGTGAGCGAGCAGAGGACGTGCTGGACATGGCGTCAGCTATTTGATATCAATGATATCAATGAAACACGAAGCCACTGACCTTTTGATCCGCAGACTCGACGCAAAGCTGAAGAGCCAGCTCAAGAAACGCGCGCGCGCGCATGGCCGCAGCCTGTCGGACGAGGCCAAAGCATTGCTCAGACGCGGTTTGGCGGTAGAGGCTCCGCAGGAAGGCTTTGGCACGCGGCTATTTTCGATGTTGCCCGACGAGTTTCGCGGCGATGATCTGGTGTTCGAGGTGCCCGGTGGAATGAGCGAACCGCCCGATTTCGAATGATTATCCTCGATACCAACATAATTTCCGAAGGATTTCGATCCCACCCCAGTTCCACAGTCCGCCGATGGCTTAATGCTCAGCGGCCCGATGACCTCTACCTCTGCGCGCCGGTCCTTGCGGAATTGCGCTACGGAATTGAGCGGATGCCGGCAGGGCGACGCCGAAGGGAGCTTGATCAACTAATTTCGAATGCGGAAAAGGACTTGTTCTCGGATCGGCTTCTGCCGCTGGATCGCGAAAGCGCCTATGAATTCGGGCGCATTGTCGCCAAGCGCGCCGCTATCGGGCGGCCAATCCTGCCAATGGACGCGCTCATTGCGGCCATCGCATTGGCAAATCGCATGGCGATCGCGACTCGCGATATCGACGGCTTCACAAATCTCGGAATTGACCTCATCAATCCTTTCGAAATCGTCTCGGGTTAGCGAGGCGAACCTTTGTGGATTTCGTAATGCCCCTCCGCCTCGTTTTCATGGGCACGCCCGAATTTGCCGTGCCGGCGCTGATCGAGCTTGCTGCGCGCGGCTTTGACATCGCCGCGGTCTATACGCGCGCGCCAAAGCCTGCGGGACGCGGCATGGACATGCAGCCAAGTCCGGTCGAGCGCGAGGCGCGGCGGCTCGCCTTGCCGGTGATGACACCGCCATCGCTGAAGAGCACCGAAGCGCAAGCCGCTTTCCGCACGCACAATGCTGATGTGGCCGTCGTCGCGGCTTACGGCTTGATCCTGCCGAAGACGATTCTCGACGCCCCGCGCCTCGGCTGCTTCAACGTGCACGCCTCGCTGCTGCCGCGCTGGCGCGGCGCCGCGCCGATCAATCGCGCCATCATGGCCGGCGATCGCGAGACCGGCGTTACCATCATGAAGATGAATGAAGGCCTCGATACCGGCGAGATCGCGACGGCCGAGCGCGTGCCAATCGCGCCCGACATGACCGCCGGCGACTTGCACGACGTGCTGGCGCGGCTCGGCGCCGATTTGATGCCGCGCACGCTCGCCGCGCTCGAGCGCGGCACGCTCACGCTGACGCCGCAGCCGGCAGACGGCGTCACCTACGCGGCGAAGATCGGCAAAGAAGAAACGCGCATCGACTGGGAAAAGCCGTGGCACAACGTGCACAACCACATTCGCGGGCTGTCGCCGATTCCCGGCGCCTGGTTCGAACTCAGCGGCGCGCGCATCAAGGCGTTGCGCTCGACCAAAGCCGAGGGCGCCGGCGAGCCCGGCAAGGTGCTCGACGATAGGCTGACGGTCGCCTGCGGCGACGGCGCGGTACGGCTCGTCCAGGTGCAACGTGCCGGCAGGCAGCCGATGAATTCCGATGAATTCCTGCGCGGCGCGCCCGTCGAGCCGGGCACGCGGCTTGCCTGATACGACTCTACGCCGCGTGGAAGCTCGCCCAATGGTGCCGCCGCGCTTCGACGAATTCGGCAAGATCGTTGTCGGTGACCTTGACCAGGTCGGTGTGGCCGAAGCCCTTGGAGTAATCAAGCACCGAGACGATTTCCGGCGTGATGCGCAGCAGCGGCATCGCGGCCGGATCGGGCGGCGGCATGATCTTGTATTCGGGATAACGCTTGTAGAGGATTTCCGCGACGTGAGCGCGCTCGCTGGGATCGGCGCTTACCTCGACGCGCGCGGCCATCGACAGCCCCTTGATCTGCAAAGGCTGGGGGTAATCGTTGGCGATGGTGATCGAGACACGCGGATCGCGCTTGATGTTGGCGAGTTTCTGGCTGTCGTGCGCCACCACGCAATAGATGATCAGCCCATCATTGGCGTAGCCGACAACGGTCGCCTGCGGCCAGCCGTCCGGGCGATTGGTGGCGATGGTCATGATCCGGTGCTGGTCGAGCAGGTCAACGATTTGCCGCTTGAACTCGCGTTTCATGAGCGATCCTCCCATTTGCCCTTATGTATAGTGGGCCGCCCAACGGGCTTTTTGAGGTGGATCAATCGTGCCGCGCTACAAGCTCACCGTCGAATATGACGGCGCACCCTTTGCCGGCTGGCAGGTCCAGGCCGATGTCTTGACCGTGCAGGGCTTGCTGGCGGCGGCGGTCGAAGCCTTTTGCGGCGAAAAAGCTCCGGTGCAAGGGGCCGGCCGTACCGACGCCGGCGTGCATGCGCGCGGCCAGGTGGCGCATGTCGATCTCAGCAGGGACTGGCCGACCGATACCATTCGCGACGCCCTGAATGCCCACCTCAGGCCGCATCCGGTGGCGATCCTCGCCGCCGAGCATGTGGAAGACGATTTCAATGCCCGGACCTCGGCCGTCAAACGGCACTACCTCTACCGCATCATCAACCGACGCGCCGATCTCACCCTCGATGCCGGCCGTGCCTGGCGCGTGCCGCGCCCGCTCGACGCCGGCGCAATGCAGATGGCGGCGCAACGACTCATCGGCAAGCACGACTTCACCACCTTCCGTGCCGCCGAGTGCCAGGCCAAGTCGCCGGTAAAGACGCTCGACCGTCTCGACGTAGAACGCGCCGGCGAGGAGTTGAACGTGCTCGCCTCGGCGCGCTCGTTTCTGCATCACCAAGTGCGCTCGATGGTCGGCTCGCTGGTGCTGGTCGGCGAAGGCAAATGGGGCGCCGATGATCTTTCGCGCGCGCTGCAAGCGCGCGACCGCGCCGCCTGCGGCCCGGTGGCGCCGCCGGACGGGCTGTATTTGATGCAGGTGGATTATTGAGAGATGACGCGAATTCACGGCCGGATCGCAAAGCAAATAGCGGCGACCTACTCGACGCTCAATTCTTGATGCGCCTCGGCCAGCCATCGTCGCTCGTGCTTCCTGTACAACATGACGATGATGGCAGCGCCGACAATCACCGCCACGGTGAGGCAGATACTGACCGGGCCTGCGAAAAGCGTAATCGATTGCCCGAAGTAGAAACCGCCTAACCCATAGACGAGCGCCCAGGTAATTCCGCCGCCTGCGTTCCAGGCGACAAACCGTCGCCGCGGAAATCGGTTGGCGCCGGCGAGCATCGCGGCATAGGTGCGCAACAGGGCTGTGAAGCGGCCCAGGAACACCACCTTGCCGCCATGCCGTTGGAAGAGCATCTGGCCCAATCTGAGCCGCGGCGGCGTCAGATGAACGTAGGGACCGTAACGGCGCAAAAACTCAAACCCATAGCGCCGGCCGAACCAATATCCGAGATTGTCGCCCAAGATAGCCGCCGACGCCGCGGCAAGAATGACGAACTCGATATGCATGTGGCTCGTCGTGCCGGCAAAAATGGCGGCGGAGACCAATGCCATCTCACCGGGCAAAGGCACGCCCGCGCACTCAAAGAAAATAAGCGCAAACACGCCGACATAGCCAAATCTGGCGATCAGTTCGCCGATGTCGATGTGGAGAAATGTCTCCATTTTCGTGTTTCCGGACCGGGCCTTCTCAAAAGCCTAGCATCAATATGGGTAAGTTTGTGTAATTTTCTAGGCAATAGGATTCGCCGGAAACAGAGGGCCCGCGGCCAATTTTCTTAGTCGCCATCGCAGCGCAGGGGCCGTTTGCAACCCTTTCAGGGCCTTGAACGAGCGATTACGATGACTTTTCTTGAGCCGCAGGGGGCAAATGAGACGGCGCGACTTCACCACGTATTTTGGCCTGGCGGTGGCGGCGTGGCCCCTGACGGTTCGCGCGCAGCGCATGCGACGGATTGGCTTCTTGTCGTCGTATACCGCCGAGGGCGGTAAAGAACTTGTCGGATGCTTTCGCAAGGGACTGCAAGCAGCCGGCTGGATCGAGGGACGAACGATCAGCATCGAATACAGATGGGCGGCGGGCCGTGCCGAACGCTACGCCGCCCTCGCGGCGGAGCTGACGCGGCTTAATCTCGATGTCATTGCCTGCAACTCCACGCCGGCGGCGCAGGCTCTGCAGCGCGCCACGCAAGATGTCCCCGTCGTGTTCATGACAGTCAGCGCGCCCGTCGATGGTGGGATTGTCCCTAGTTTGGCCCGCCCGCTCGGAAACATCACCGGCGTCTCCAACTACTCGCCGGCGACCACCGGCAAGCTCTTGGAATTGTTCAAGAGCGTCCTTGCGAAACCGTCTCGCATCCTCGTCCTCCGCGACCCGGCAAATATCGGCAAGTTGATCGATGTTCGTGAATTGCAGGCGAGCGCGCCAAAGCTTGGCCTCACGCTCGAGGTCATTGACGTGCGAAACGGCGAGGATATCGAGCGCGCACTTGCGGCGGCAGGGCGATCGGACGGGGTCGGCATTGTCACGTTGACGGACGGCGTTACGCTTTCGAATCGCGCACGGATCGTGGAGCTTACGAAAAAATATCGGCTTCCGACCATTTTTCAGACGAAAGAATTCGTCGCGGCAGGCGGGCTGATGTCATATGGCGTGAACTTCTGTGAGCATTTTCGCAGAGCCGCCGCATATGTCGACAAAATACTGAGAGGCGCCAAGCCGGCCGATTTGCCGGTGGAGCTGCCGACCACTTTTGAACTGGTCATCAACCTGAAGACGGCCAAGGAAATCGGCGTCAGCGTGCCGCCGGCCATGCTTACGCTTGCCGACCAGGTGATCGAGTAGGATCGGCAGTGCAGCGCATGACCTGCGCGCCAACGACTTTGCGGCGCGCCCCGCGCCCGCAATCGCTCATCCGGTCAGTGCGACGGAAGGACGACGACCCGCGTACCGACCGAGGCCCGTTGGTAAAGGTCGATCGCGTCCTGATTGATCATGCGGATGCAGCCGGACGAGACGCTCTTGCCGATCGTCCACGGTTCGACCGTGCCATGGATACGAAAAAGCGTGTCTTTATTGCCCTGCCAGAGATACATGGCGCGGGCCCCTAGCGGATTTCCCGGTCCTCCGTGCATGCCGAGACCGCTTTGTAATTCGCTCAGGTATCGCTTCAGCTCCGGCTGGCGCTGAATCATTTCCTTTGGCGGGTACCAGTCCGGCCATTCCTGCTTGTCGTGAATGGTCGCATCGCCCGACCAGCCAAACCCTTCGCGTCCCACACCGACGCCGTAACGAAGCGCTTTGCCGCCGCCCACGACAAAATAGAGAAAGTGATTCTGCGGATCGATGACGATTGTACCGGGTTGCTCGTGCGTGGGATAAAACACGGTCGTTCGCAGAAATTCCGGATTTACCTGCGAGAGTTTCACCGCCTTGATGGGAAAGCGGTCGTCATAAACCGGCGCATAGAGGGCGGCATATTTGCTCCTGAGAGCGGGATCGACACTTCGATTCGTTTCGCCCGACGGCGCCGCGGGCTCAGACGGCGGGAGATTCGGCGCGACGTCTGTCGAGGAGCGTGACGCTCCCGGCCGAACCGACGGCGAAGAAGATGGGCTGAGGAATCCTCGACAGGTCCACGGGAAACGGTCGTCGCAGCTTTGTGCAGTGGCGTTGTGGCCGATGAAAGCAGAGGCGATCGTCAGGCCGATCGCGATCAAGCGACAATCCGTCACACGCAGATTACCTCTCAGTCGGGAGATGAGGGAAATTATACCGACCCACGTCATCACCGGGCCGCGCCGAAGGCGCGAGTTCCGGTGATCCCGATTCATTGGGCACTGTGCTTCTCTAAGCGGGATGGCCGGGTCAAACCCGGCCATGACTCGAGAGCGATCGTTTAACGCCACTGGGATTAGCGCGGCCGGAGGATCGCTGGAAGCGAAATGGGCAGGCACTGATGACCTTGCGTAGATTGAGCGGCGCCCTCAAAAATAATGCTATAACATCGGCGACATTTTAGAAATGACAATATTTTAGGGCAATTGGCCATTCAGCCGAAATAGCGCTCAAGAATTGTGCGATAAATCGTGGTGAGCGCGCGCAGGTCGGCGATCGCCACGCGCTCGTCCACTTGGTGCATGGTCTGGCCGACCAGGCCGAATTCCACCACCGGGCAATAGGCGGTGATGAAGCGCGCGTCGGAAGTGCCGCCGCTGGTGGAAAGCTGCGGCAGGCGGCCGGTGACTTTGGCAACCGCGTCCGCCACCATGTCGGTGAGAGGTCCCGGCTCGGTCACGAACACGCCGGCATTCGACGGCTCCCATTGCAGGGCGAATTTGATCTTGCCCGCGGCGGCCTTGGCCGCGCGCTGCTCGATCAACGCTTTCAGCGAGTCGAGGGTATGACAATCGTTGAAGCGGATGTTGAAACGCGCCCGCGCCTCGCCGGGAATGAGATTGACGGTCTTGTTGCCGACGTCGACCGAGGTAAACTCCAGGTGCGAGGGCGGAAAATGCGCGCTGCCGGCATCGAGCGGCTCGGCCTGCAACGCTTCGATCAGCGTCACCAGCCCACGGATCGGATTTTCCGCACGCTCGGGATAGGCGACGTGGCCTTGGCGGCCGGTCACGATCAGATGGCCGTTGAGCGAGCCGCGGCGGCCGATTTTGATGGTGTCGCCGAGCTCGTCGACATTGCTCGGCTCGCCGAGAATGCAATGGTCGAATTTCTCGCCGCGCGCGGCCGTCCATTGCAGGAGCTTGGGCGTGCCGTTGACCGCGATGCCTTCCTCGTCGCCGGTGATCAGGAACGAAATCGAGCCTTTACCGTCTTGTTGCGGCTTGCCGTCGCGCTGGCTGAGGTGATCGAGCACAGCGGCCACCGCACAGGCGATGCCGCCTTTCATGTCGACGGCGCCGCGCCCGTAAAGCGTGCCGTTCTCGACCTCGCCGGCGAAGGGCGGGTACCGCCAAGTTTTTTCGTCGCCGGGAGGCACCACGTCGGTGTGGCCGGCGAACACCAAGTGCGGCGCGGCGCTGCCGATGCGGGCATAGAGATTTTCCACGTCGTCGGCGCCCGGTTCGCTGAAGGTCACGCGATGCACGCGAAAGCCGGCCGCCGCCAGCACCGCCTCAAGATATTTGAGCGCGCCGCCTTCCGCCGGCGTCACCGAGCGGCAGCGCAACAGGTCGCGGGCAATGGCAAGCGGGTCGGCGGACATCAGAATTTCTTGGGCAAACGGGCCTGCTTGAGCACTTCTTTTGCAGTGTGGCGCGATTTGGTGGAGCGCGGCACGGTTACTTGTTGGTTGGTTTCGGGATTGACCCAGATTTCGTGGCTGCCTTTTGCCGACCTGAGAAACCGAAAACCGTTTGTACGGAGAAGCGCAACCAGTTCGCGGTAATAGTCCGCCATCAGGCGCCGGCAAGATCGAGATGCTCTTCCGCCTTGAAGGTGAGCGAAAGATCTTCGTGCGGTTCGTCGCGCACCTCCAACAACTCCGGAAGGACGAACCTGACCTCCTCGATCATCACAGACCAGGTGCCGGCTTCGACTACGAGACCTGGTACATCGCTGCTGGTGGCAGTCCAAACGCTTGCTTCGTCGTCCCATCGCGCTTGGATATGAATCTCTCGGCTCATGGCGGCAGAATCGTCCGGTTCGGCAGCGGCGTCAATCCCTCAGCAACTCATTGATGCTCGTCTTCGAGCGCGTGCGTTCGTCAACGCGCTTGACGATCACGGCGCAGTAGAGGTTGGGTCCGCCGTCCTTGCCCGGCAGGCTGCCCGGCACCACCACCGAATAGGGCGGCACTTCGCCTTGCAATACCGCACCACCCGCGCGGTCGACGATGCGCGTCGAAGCGCCGAGATAGACGCCCATGGAGAGCACCGAGCCTTCACGCACGATTACGCCCTCGGCCACTTCCGAACGTGCGCCGATGAAGCAATTGTCCTCGACGATCACCGGCCCGGCCTGCAGCGGCTCGAGCACGCCGCCGATGCCGGCGCCGCCGGAGATGTGACAGCTCTTGCCGATCTGCGCACAGGAGCCGACCGTCGCCCAGGTATCGATCATGCTGCCGGTATCGACATAGGCGCCGAGATTGACGAAGCACGGCATCAGCACCACGCCGGGCGCGATAAAGGCCGAATGCCGCACCACGCAGCCGGGCACGGCGCGGAAGCCCGCTTTGCGGAAGCGCGCGGCGTTCCAGCCCTTGAACTTTGAATCGACCTTGTCCCACCACACCGCCTTGCCCGGCCCGCCCGGGATGATGCTCATGTCGTTGAGCCGGAACGAGAGCAGCACGGCTTTTTTGAGCCACTGATTGACCTGCCATTGACCGTCGGCCTGCCGCTCGGCGACGCGCGCCTTGCCGGCGTCGAGCAGGTCGAGCGCCGAGGCGACCGCCTTGCGCACCGCGCCTTTGGTCTTCGGCCCGATGCTCTCGCGCGCTTCGAAGGCGTCGTCGATTGTTCTGGCAAGTTTGTCGGTCGCCATGAAACCCTGCTCGTTCGGCAGCGGTTTGTCGGGGGCGGGGCGCGGGATGTCAAGCTGGTGAAAAAGCAAGGCCCCCGCAGGGGCCTTGAGAGGAAGGTTCCCTGCCAGAGGCAGGAGGGCGCTCGAAGCTAGACGGCGTGAGCGAGGCGACCTTCGCCGGCCGCAACCTTGTTGCGCAGCGGCTTGAGCACGAACAGCGCCAAGCCGACGACGATGAGGTTCATGATCGCGGTGACCACGAACACCATGTGCCAGCTGCCGGTATGCGCCTTGATCACGTTGGCGAGCGGGACCAGGAAGGCCGCGGCGCCCTTGGCGGTATAGAGCAGGCTCAGGTTCACGGTGGCGAATTTCGGCCCGAAGCTGTCGGTGCAGGTCGACGGGAACAGGCTGAAGATCTCGCCCCAGGTCAGGAAGATCAAAGCGGCGAAGATCACGAAGGCCCAGGGCGCGCTCCCGGACGTGCCCAACAGCCAGTAGGACAGCGCGCCGAGGCCGAAGGCAATCGCCATGGTGTATTCGCGGCCGATATGATCCGACACCCAGCCGAACAGCGGCCGCGCCGCGCCATTGGCGACATTGTCGATAATCAGCGCAACCGATAGCGCGGTCGCGCCGCCCAGGATCGCCACATTGGCAACGTTGTAGTCGTGCGCGATCAGTGCGATTTGCGCCGTCGCCATCAGGCCGCTGGCGGCGACCAGGATGAACATGACGTACAGCACCCAGAACACCGGCGACATCAGCGCTTCGGCCGGAGTGTAGCTGCGCCCGGTGACCGGCACCTTCGGCTGTGGGACGTTCGCCATTTCATCCGGCTCCGGCGCGCGCAGCAACCAGGCCAGCAGGAAAACGACGACGCCTTGCACCAGGCCGAACCAGAAGAAGGCCGTTTCGTAGCCGCTCGAGCCGATGACGGCGCGAATCGGAACGACCGTGAGCGCGGCGCCGGCGCCGAAGCCGGCGGCGGTGAGGCCGACCGCGAGCCCGCGGCGATCGGGGAACCATTTCACGGCCTGACCGACCGCGGTCGCGTAGATCGCGCCGGCGCCGGTGCCGGTAAGCGCCGCGCCGACGTAAAGTATGGTGAGCGAGTCGGCCTTGCCGCAAAGAATCCAGCCGAGCGCGATGAGTACGCCGCCGAAGGCGACCATTAGTTTCGGTCCGACCTGGGCGCCGAGACGATCGACGATCCAACCTTCGATCGGCGTCAGCCAGGTTTCCAGCGCGACGAAGATGCTGAAAGCGACCTGGATGGCGGCGATCGACCAGTCTTTGTGCGCGGCGTTGATCGGATGCACGAACAAGGTCCAGCCGTATTGCAGGTTGGCGATCATGATCATGCAGATGATCCCGGCGATCAGCTGGGTCCATCTTTCGCGATTGAGCGA
>Ga0335081_10000277_pt1 | contig 95687 bp, 81 predicted proteins | sample Lox_Sample_35_FD_206713 | JGI IMG/M metagenome (GOLD analysis project Ga0335081, IMG submission 206713) | Soil microbial communities from Loxahatchee National Wildlife Refuge, Florida, United States - Lox_Sample_3.5 | ecosystem: Environmental > Terrestrial > Soil > Wetlands | place: USA... | reverse complement strand
CACCGGTTCTCACCAGGGGCAGCCATGCGGCTCGTCCTGCGGGTCTTGTTCTTTGGCATTGCGATAGCCGTGGGCTGGCCGCTGCTGTTCTGGCTCGCCCAGAAGCAAGACGGGTATCGGTGCTGGTTGGGGGCCATAGTTATCCCATGGTGGATCTTGATCGCGGTGCATGGCCTCAGGCTCGTGCTCATGAGGGCCCAGGATGTGGAGCCGCGCGCCTAAACCTGAACGGGCCGCCCGTCGCTGTCTTCGCTGGCGAGCTCGCATCACCGACATCACCTCGCAGCAGTCCCGTTGGGAGCAGGCGCCAGATTGCGAGTCGACGTCGCCAAGGGGCAGCACGGACCGATGCTGCACGTGCACACGGTGCTCAGCCTGTCTGACGGGACGACGCGCGGCGCGCACCTCCTCGAAGGGCGCGTGCTGCTCCTGACCAGTGCCGTCATCGCGCGCACATTCCTCGCCGCTGACCTCGCTAGCCTCGGAGGTCTGGCTGGTCACTGAATGGGCGCTTAGGGAGGTACGGTCGGCCCCGGCGAACTGTGACGAACCGCACACGGCTGCCCTTTCCTTTGCGACGCCCGGGGATCACGGTGTCGGCAGCGGGCCAGGGATCTCCGGGATGGTGACGCGGGCCCACTAGTGGTAGAAAGCGAACAGCCCGGTTACTGACGATCATGGCCCCGGGTCTCGGCGACGGACTACCTGGCCGTCCGTCACCGTGCCTTGCGGTGGCAGCATGGGAGGAGCGAAATGCCGTTCGATGTTGCGGGTACGCTCAAGGCGCGCCATGGCGAAAACTTTGCCTTGCACGACAGGTTCCTGGGCCACAAGCTCGCCCAGGCGTTGAGGACCGTCGGGTTCGACCGCAATTACGTGCGGGGCAAGGGCTGTTACCTCTACGACGATGCAGGGCAGCAGTACCTGGATTTCCTCTCCGGGTTCGGTGTGTACGCGCTTGGCCGAAGCCATCAGGGAGTAAAGGCCGCACTGCACCAGGCCCTCGACCTCGACCTGCCGAACATGGTGCAGATGGACTGCGCCTTGCTCCCGGGATTGCTGGCCGAGCAACTGGTCGCGAGGTGTCACCCCGGCATCGGCCGGGTTTTCTTTTGCAATTCCGGGGCCGAGGCGGTTGAGGCGGCGATCAAGTTCGCGCGCCACGCGACCCGGCGATCGAAGATTATCTACGCTGAGCACGCGTTCCACGGCCTGACCACGGGCGTGCTGGCCTTGAACGGTGGCCGGGAGTTCCGCGACGGGTTTGGGCCGCTGCTGCCTGGGTGCGTCTCCGTCCCCCTGGGTGACCTGGACGCCCTGGACCGGCAGCTTCGGGGCGGTGATGTGGCGGCGTTTGTTGTCGAACCCATCCAGGGAAAGGGCGTGTACTGTGCGACGGGTGACTACTGGGCCGGCGTACAGGAGCTGTGCCGCCGCCACCGCGCTCTCCTCGTCATGGACGAGGTGCAGACCGGGCTGGGGCGGACCGGCCGGTTCTTCTGCCACGAATACTGGGGTCTGAAACCCGACATCATCACGGTGTCCAAAGCTCTGTCGGGCGGGTACGTGCCTGTCGGGGCCATGCTCACGACTGAGAAAGTCTTCTCGAGCATCTACCGTTCTATGGCGGACGCGGTCAAACAATCGTCGACGTTTGGCAGGAACCAGCTGGCGATGGTGGCGGGCCTCGCGACGCTCGCCGCGCTTGACGACGAGGACATCGTGGCCAACGCGGAGCGCACCGGCCTGGCGTTGCGCTCCGCCCTTGCGCCGTTGGCGGAGCGCTACGAGGTGCTGCGCGACGTCCGCGGGCTCGGGCTCATGATCGGCATCGAGTTCGGCGAGCCGCGGTCGAAGGCTGCCAGGCGCCGCTTCCGGGCTGTCGAGTGGATACGCCCCGCCATGTTCTCTCAGATGGTGGTGGTTCCGCTCTTCCACCGGCACCGCATCTTGACGCAGGTGGCCGCGGACAACGTGAACATCGTAAAGCTGCTTCCGCCGCTGATCGCCGGGCCCAACGAGGTCGAGTACTTCGTGCAGGCGCTTGACGACGTGCTGGCCGATGGGGAGCGTGGTGCAGGGCTGATCTGCGAGTTCGGCCGGACCCTGGCACTAGGCGCTCTTGGTGGTCTCACCTCCCAGACCCTGCCTCGGAACCTCGGTCGGTCGACGTCGGCTCACCAGCATGCGGTCGCGAACAGGCCGGCGAGCGAACCAGCGGACGAGGCTAAGAGCGCTGTCGCGAGAAATGGACCAGGGGGCGGGACCTGGAGTCCTGCCGCGGGCGCGGCGGTCCGGCCGGGTCCCGTGTTCCGCATTGAGCGAGGGGACCGGGTGGCTGTCACAGGTGCGTCGGGGTTTGTTGGGTCCGCTGTCACCCGCGCCCTGCTCGCGAGAGGCGCCGAGGTCGTCGCAATGGTGGAAGCGGGGGGGGACAACCGTAATCTCACGGGTATCCACGCACAGCAGGTTGCGGTGGACGTTCGCGACGCCCGTGCGGTCCGTGCCGTCTTGGATGGCGCCCGCTTCGTTTTCCACCTGGCTGCGATATACCGCTTCTGGGCCCCTGATCCGCGAATCTTCGACCAGGTGAACGTCGGCGGGACCCTCAACGTCCTCGACGCCGCCCAATCCGCGGGATGCGAACGCCTGGTGTACACCTCCACGGTCGGTGTCCTCGGGATAGACGGCACGGACAGAGGCAAGTTGGCGGACGAGACCTCGCATGCCGATGTCCGGCATCTTTTCGGCCATTACAAGAGGACGAAGTACGTCGCCGAACGCGAGGTGCTTCGGGCCGCTGTGGAAGGGATGGACGTGTGCCTGGTCCTGCCCACTTTTCCGCTGGGGCCCGGCGACGTAGGCCCGAGTCCGACCGGAAAATTCGTGCTCGACTTCCTCAACGGCAAGATGCCGGCGTTCTTGGACGCCGCCATGAACGTCGTCCATGTTGACGATGTCGCCGCGGGGCACCTCGCTGCGATGGAACAGGGCGTCAGAGGCCGGAGTTACATACTGGGCGGGGAGAACTTGTCGATGCGTTCCATTCTCAAGGCGCTGGCCGAGCGCACTGGCTTACCAATGCCGCCAGTTCAGATTCCACGACAGCTGGCTCTCACGGCAGGCGTGGTCTCGGATCTGATTGAAGGCCGGCTACTCGGTCGGGAACCCCGGGTGCCGCTCGAGGCCGCGCGGATGTCCACCACAAAAATGATCTTCAGTGACGAGCGGGCGCGCAGCGAGATCGGCCACCGCTCGCGAGCAGCCAGCCGTGCGATTGAGGACTCGGCCCGCTGGTTTATCGCCAACGGCTACGTCTCGCCCGATCGGTGTGCTGCTATGGCGTGGGACAGCATCTAGCACATTCTGACGTGTCAACATTCATCCCTGAAGTGAAGGAGCGGCGCCGCGATGCGCCCGCGGCGTTCGGAACCTTCGAGGCGGCCCGGCCCAATGACCTGAGGACCGGGGACGCCCGGCACGGACCGGTGATCGACGGCCGCAAGTGCTACCTATCAGCTTCATCGACCACAGCCGGGCCGTGATGGCCGGGTGCCGGGGCCGGTCGGAGGGCATCGTCGCGCTGTCGCGCGCGGTGCGCGCAGCACGGGCCGCCCCCGCGCCGTCCCCGTCCGGATCTTCGTGGGCGAAACCGCGACGGCTACTGCTTGCTGCCCATTCCACGGCCGAGCTGAAGGGCGACGGCGATGGTGCTGGCGCCAACAAGCAGGGCGACGCCATTGGGCACGATAAGGGCCATGTTGCGCGATGCGATGCCGTACGAAATCCACAGAAGAAATCCGACGAGTAAAACCGCGAAATATCCGACCGACACATCACGGGATGAACGGTGGCGTAGCATCCGGCGGATCTGCAGCAGGGGGGACACACCCATCAGCACACCCCATGCGGCCGCGGCAACGGCAAGCCCGGTCACAAGCATGAGGCTCTCCTTGGCAACGGCGCCCGGGCTCGGCGGACCGTGCTCGCCAGCTGAGCTGGTGAGGGGCGCAAGCACGACCGCCAACCACGCTATCGCACGCAGGTCCCCGTCCCGTGGCACGATGCCACGCCCATGAACCCGTCGACCTGCGCTCGGGCGCGCGCTCGACGACGCGGGCCTGCACGCCGTTGCGCGCGAGTTCGGCGGCGGCGAACAGGCCAGACGGGTCCCGCGCGGACCACCAGTACCTCAACCACCACCGCCGCGCGCTCACCGCCTGCCTTAGGTCCCCCTCGACTCGCTTAGCCCCAGCTAAGGAGCATGATCAGAGGTCCGTCCAGAATTGGCGGCTTCCCATGACCCAATCGAGCGCCGGAGGCCACGTAGCGGCCAGGATGTGCGAATAAGCTAGCCGGGCCTTCGGGCGGACCTGCCAGAGGCAATCAGTAGCGTGGCCCGGTGACCGTGTCCGCGATAGCCCGGCTGACCATTCACGACCGCGACCGCTACGACAGGTACGTGGCCGCGTCGATGCCGGTTCTCCGGAAGTTATGGCGGGCGGCTGCTGGGGCAGCGGATGAACGGCCCGACGTCGTTGAGCGGCAGTGGAGCGCTGACAAGGTCATCGTTGCGGCGTTCCCAGACCGGGACGCGCACGCCACGCGGGGGACCTCGGCGGAATACCAGGAGATCTCCAAGGATCGCGTTGCCGCAACCGAAGGTGTCGTGCCGCTTGTGCGCGGCGATCACCGGCAGCCCGCGCAAGAGGCCATGTGCTAGAAACTGGTCCGCCGCGGCGTGTGGCGGCCGTCGCAGCGCCCTGCGGCTTCGACCGGACCAGACATCCGCGCAGGTGTGCACCGAAAACCAGTCAATCAGCATCTAAATCGGCTATCTGGCCTGGTCACAGGCACATCAAGGTAGGTAACCGGTGGGCTCGCCGGAGAGGTTTGCTTGCCCCAGACGTTATCGCAGCTTAACCTCACGGCAGCGAGGTGTTACTCCGCAGGGTGCGGATTGACATAGACGGACATGACGATGCAGAGACGACAACCGGGCCGCTGCGCCTGCGGCGCCCGCTACTGGCCGGTCTCGAACCGGCCCGCCGGCAGTCCTGGCGGATACCTGGCCGCACGCGCGGTGGCTAGGTTGCTTGTCGGGACCGCGTGGGCCGCGGGGACAACGCCGGGCAACGCTGGCCATCCGCACGGCGGTGGCCGGCATCCGCACGGCGGTGGCCGCACGCACATGGTGGCCGGGCGCCGGAACGGCGGTTCGGCGGCGGGTTCGAGGCGTCGGGACCGGCGGATGGCGGCTGGACGGATAGGCATGACGGTACGCATGATCATCTGTATGCGGGCCGCCATGCCCGGCACCACCGACATCCGGCGCGCAACCGTTGGCTGCCTGGTGGTCCGGCACCTGGCGGCTGGCAGCGCCGTAGGTCACGGTGCTGGCGGTGGTGCTGCTGGCCACGGTGCTGGCGGTGGTGCTGACCCGCACGCGGGCGGTGGTGCGGTCGGTGCGGCCGACAGGGCCGCCGGTCGCGGTACCGGCGGCGGTACGGCAGTCTGTGCAGGCGGCGACGTTACTGGCGGTCGCACGCGCTCGTAACCCCTCGCGCCAGGGCACGGCCGTGGTACAGCGTCACGGCCGCCTTGCGAGCAGGAAGGGGTACGCCGTGGGCAGCGCGCTACTGGCGGTCATCGGGCTGGGACTCGGACTACTTGCCAGTTTGTTCGCCCTCGTCGTCATGCTGCGCCGCCCGGCCGCCCCCGCAGCCGTACCCGCGCCCGTTCAGGACGATCGCGCAGGCACGGCGCCGCAGCCAAACGCCGGGCGCGCCAGCGGTGAAGCCGAACACATCCTGGCCCGCGCGCAGGCTAGCGCCACCCAGATGGTGGAGCGCGCCGAGGCGTCGGTCGGGCAGGCCGAGAAGGCCAGGAACGAAATCGAGGACGAGGCGCGGACGATCAAGGCCGAACTGCGTCGGCTGCGCAGCGATATGGAACGACGCGAGACCAGGCTGGCCGAGCGCGAGCAGCGGGTCGATGATGAGGAACGCAAGCTCGAGGATCGTTCCGCCGGGCTCGACGCGGCACATCTTGAGCTTGACAAGCGCCGCGCCGATCTCGACCGCCTCGACGCGCAGCGCCGCGAGGTGCTTGAGCGCGTTGCCGGTCTCACCTCGGACCAGGCCAAGGCCGAACTTGTGTCCAGCATCGAAAACCAAGCCAAACGCGAAGCCGCCCGCACCGTCAGGGATGTCGAAAGGCAGGCCCGTGCCGATGGTGAGACACGGGCGCGCAAGATAGTTACCCTGGCGATCCAGCGGGTCGCGACGGAGCAGACCACAGAGTCCGTCGTATCCGTTCTGCATCTGCCCAGCGACGAGATGAAGGGCCGGATCATCGGCCGCGAGGGCAGGAACATCCGCGCCTTCGAGTCGGTGACCGGCGTCAATCTGATCATCGATGACACCCCAGAGGCGGTCTTGCTGTCCTGCTTCGATCCGGTCCGCCGCGAGGTTGGCAGGCTCACGCTGGAACGGCTCGTCCTCGACGGGCGAATCCACCCGCAGCGGATCGAGGAGGCGCACGACCGCAGCAAGGCTGAGGTCGCCCAGCTGTGTGTCCGGGCGGGTGAGGACGCGCTCATCGAGCTTGGCATCACCGACATGCACGCCGAGCTTGTGACGTTGCTCGGGCAGTTGCGGTACCGCACCTCTTACGGCCAGAACGTGCTGAATCACCTGATCGAGTCGGCCCACATCGCCGGCCTGATGGCGAGCGAACTGCGCTTGAGCGCCCCGTTTCTCAAGCGCTGCACCGTACTGCACGACATAGGCAAGGCCCTCACGCACGAGGTTGAGGGCAGCCACGCCCTGGTCGGCGCCGAGATCGCCCGCAGATACGGTGAGCACGAGGATGTCGTGCACGCCATCGAGGCACATCACAACGAGGTCGAGGTGCGCACGGTCGAGGCGGTTCTCACCCAGGCTGCCGACGCGATTAGCGGCGGCAGGCCGGGTGCGCGGCGCGAGTCGCTGGAAGCATACGTCAAGCGGCTCGAGCGGCTGGAGCAGATCGCCGCCGCCCACGAGGGCGTGGAGAAGGTCTTCGCCATGCAGGCTGGCCGCGAGATCCGGGTGATGGTCAAGCCCGACCGGGTGGACGACATCCAGGCCCAGGTGATCGCGCGGGACGTGGCGAAGCAGGTCGAGGAGGAGCTCACCTACCCGGGGCAGATCCGGATCATCGTCGTGCGCGAGTCGCGCGCCACCGAATTCGCCCGCTAGCCCCCCGCTTCCGGCCGTGGGTTTCAAGTGCCAGCCAAACGAAGCCGCCCGTTTCCAGCTCGGCCGGGAAGAAGACGGCACGGGACTACGCCCTAGACGTCGCCTTCCAGCTTCAGCACCGGAATGTCGGGCGGGTTGAAGCCGAGCACCTGACCGTAGAAAGACAATTCCGCCTCCAGCGCGGCGATGACGCTCTCGGCCCTGCGGAACCCATGCGACTCGCCGTCGAACGCCAGGTAGGCGTGCTGGATGCCGTGCTCGTCCAGTTCAGCGACGATCATTTCCGACTGGTCGGCGGGCACAACCGGGTCGTCCATCCCCTGCAGCACCAGAACGGGGCTGGTGGCGGCCGTCACGTGGCCGCGAGGTGACCGTTCGCGATAGGTAGCCTCGAATCCGGGCAGCGGGCCGACCAGGCCGTCAAGGTAGCGCGATTCGAAGTCATGCGTCTCGCGGCTGAACTGCTCGAGGTTCGCCGGCCCGAAGTAGGAGGCGGCGGCGCTGAAGACGGTGCCATGCGCCGCGGCGCCGGTGGTCACCGCGCACAGCGCGGTCCAGCCACCTGCAGAACCGCCCCTGATCGCGAGCCGCCGCGGGTCCGCCTCGCCGCGAGCGGCGAGGCCGCGCGCTGCCGCGATCGCATCTTCGACGTCCACGATCCCCCACTGGCGGCGCAGCCGCTCCCGGTAACCCCTGCCGTGCCCGGTCGAGCCGCCGTAGTTGACGTCGATGACTCCGATGCCGCGGCTCGTGAAGTACGCCTTCTCCAGGTCAAGAATGCTTTTGACGTGGCTGGTGGGGCCGCCGTGCACCCACACCACATACGGTGGCAGGTCGCCCTCGGGGGCGGTGGCCGCCGGGTTCGACGGCGGATAGACGAGCGCGTGCACCACCCGGCCGAACGGCCCCTCGAGCTCGACCGCTTGCGGGATGGGAAGGTAGGCCGCGTCGGGAACCTGATCAAGCTCGCGGCGGAGGGCCTCGGTCCGGCCGGTGACCGTGTCGACTCGGACGACGCCCTGCGGTGCCGCGGGGCCGCCCGCGACCCCCACGACGACGGTCGCGTCCGCGGAGACGGACGTGCCGAAGGCGGAGTACGGAATGTCCAGGTCGGACAGCTCACCGCTCTCCGGGTCTAGCACGCCGAGCCGCAGGTCCCCCTGACCATGCACGACGGCCAGCCTGCCGTCACCGAGCACCGCGAAGGGCCGCCCGCCAAGCTGCCACAGCGCGCTGGCGAACTCCTCTTCGGCCGGGTAGAGCGCCTGGGGGGGCTCGCCGTAAAGGCCGACCTGGTAGATGTTCCACCAGCCAGACCAATCGGAGATCACGTACAGGCTGGTCGCGTCGCGCCAGCAGGGAGCAAGCACGGATTCTGCCACTCCGCCCTTGATCAGGGTGCCCCTGCGGGGAACGCCGTTGTCCAAGACCGCAACCCGCAGTTCGGTTCCGTCCCACGGCATGCGCGGGTGGTTCCAGCAGATCCAGGCGAGGTGCGACCCGTCAGGCGAGGGCGTCGGAAACGCATAGAAGTCGGATCCGCTGACGAGTTCCCGCACCGCGGCCGGGTCGTCCGCGGCCGAGCCGTCGAGGGGCACGGCGACGATCGCGCGCCGGACGCGGTCCTCGTCATGCTGCTCGCGGACGCACCAGATCTCGCTGCGGTCCGGCGAAAGGACGAAGTCGGCGTAGCGCAGCGCGCCAGGCTCGGCCGGTTCGGGTGTGAGCGCACCCGGCGGATGCCCGTCGCGTGGCTGCGCGGCGGGGGCTTTGCCGTTCCGCTTCGCCGTCGTGGCGCCCCGGCTCAGGTAGAGCCGCTGGTCCGCATAATTCGCGAACACGATGTCCCAGCCGTCGGCGGCCGGTCCGGGCACCGGCAGGTAGGACCGCCCCCCGTACTCGTGCACGCGGGTGCGGGCATTCCATGGCGCGGCTACCAACTCGGACCGATGCCCGTCCGGTGCACGGTGCACGACGGTGGTTCGCCCGCCCTCCTCCGGCCGGAGCTCCTGCCACCACACCTGGTCCGCGATGACGGTAGGGAAGGACAGGCGAATTTGCGCGTGGGCAACATCGGCCGCGCCGACAGGGGAGGGCCAGGCGCCGTAAGGCGCCGTCAGGCATTCGGTCATAGCGGCATCGTGCCCTAAGCGGCGGGAGGTTGGGGCATAGACCCGGCAGCTCGGGCCTGCCGACTGTACGGCCGTGTCGCCGAGGTGAGACGGCGGCATCATTATGGCCCTTCATTCGCACTTTGCGTACCCGTTCGAACTCTTATTGTGCCCTGCGGAGGCCGTGGGCGCCGCCCGTACCACCCGTAACATCAAAGCCCATACCTAACGGCTGCGCCGGGCGCGACGTCTACCCAAACGCCCCTCAAAGCCACGGTGGACCTTGCCCGGGCGCACGGTTAACTCGTCAGCCGCGTACCCTCTATGCCGAGATGACAGTCGTGAAGGGCACAGTTGCCGCAGCCGCGCGTACCTACCAGATCCGCACCTACGGCTGCCAGATGAACGTGCACGATTCCGAGCGCCTCGCCGGTCTGCTTGAGCAGGCGGGCTACCGCCGCGCCGCGCCTGATGCCCCGGCCGACGTGGTGGTCTTCAATACCTGCGCGGTGCGGGAGAACGCGGACAACAGGCTCTACGGGAACCTCGGTCACCTCCGGCCGGTGAAGGATAGCCGCCCCGGCATGCAGATCGCGGTGGGCGGCTGCCTGGCGCAGAAGGACAGAAGCGAGATCGTCCGTCGTGCCCCCTGGGTGGACGTCGTCTTCGGGACGCACAACATCGGCTCGCTTCCCGCGCTGCTCGAACGTGCGCGCGTGCTTGACGAGGCGCAGGTCGAAATTGAGGAGGTGCTGCGGCGGTTTCCCTCGGGGCTGCCGACTCGGCGCGAATCCGCCTACTCAGCCTGGGTGGCCGTCTCGGTCGGGTGCAACAACACGTGCACGTTCTGCATCGTGCCGAGCCTTCGGGGCCGTGAGGAGGACAGGCGCCCCGGCGACGTCCTTGCCGAGATCCGCGCGCTGGTCAGCGAGGGTGTACTGGAGGTGACGTTGCTCGGGCAGAACGTCAACTCCTACGGTGCCGCGTTCGGCGACCGGCAGGCGTTCGGGAAACTTCTTCGCGCCTGCGGCGAGATCGAGGGGCTGGAGCGGGTGCGGTTCACCTCGCCCCATCCGCGTGACTTCACCGGCGACGTGATCGCGGCAATGGCGCAGACGCCGAACGTCATGCCGCAACTGCACATGCCGCTGCAGTCCGGTTCCGACGCGGTGCTGCGGGCGATGCGCCGCGCCTACCGCCGCGACAAGTATCTACAAATCATCGATCAGGTCCGTGCGCAGATTCCCGGCGCCGCGATCACCACAGACGTCATCGTGGGTTTCCCCGGCGAGACAGAACGCGATTTCGAGGACACGCTCGATGTCGTCCGCCAGGCGCGGTTCGCGGGCGCCTTCACCTTCCAGTACTCCAAACGCCCGGGGACGGCGGCCGCCGACATGCCTGGCCAGGTCCCCGCCCACGTGGTCGCGGAGCGATACGGGAGGCTCGCCGCGCTGGTCGAGGAGATCACCTGGGCCGGTAACCGGACGCTGCTGGGCCATGAGCTCGAGGTGCTCGTCGCCGAGGGCGAGGGACGCAAGGACGTCGCGACGCACCGGCTATCCGGCCGGGCGCCCGACGGCAGGCTCGTGCATTTCGCGCCCGCAGACGCCACCCCCCGCCCAGGCGACATGGTGCGGGTCGCTGTCACGCACGCCGCGCCACACCATCTGATCGCCGATCTGCCGCCGCTGGCTGTCCGCCGGACGCGCGCGGGCGACGCCTGGGAAGCATGGCGGGCCGGCGCGAACCCGCCGGCCGGCGGGCCGGCCCGCAGGCAAGCAGCGCGGCCTGCTCCTGCTGTGCTGCTTGGCATACCTTCCGTCGGCCGGCCCGCCGGCTCGTGACGGTGGCTCCACCCCGCCCTGGTCTGGAAGTCCAGCCGCATCCCGGGCGCGGGCAGCAGGAACGGGGTGTGCCTGCGTGCTGATCGCCGCCGCCGTCTGCCCGCATCCTCCGCTGCTCGTGCCCGCGGCAGCAGGCAGTGCCGCGGCCGAACTCGACGAGATGCGCGGTGCGTGTGACGAGGCCGTGGGCGTGCTGGCAGCGGCCGCGCCCGAGCTGATCGTCACCGTCGGTGGTGGCACCGAGGACATGGAGTTCGACGGCGGCGCGGCAGGCAGTCTCGCCGCTTACGGGGTCGGCTGGCGAACGGGCTGTGGCGCGCCCGTGTTGCCGCTGTCGCTGACCATCGGGCGCTGGCTGCTCCAGCGGTCGGGCCTGCTCGATGCGGATGGCGAGGGGCGGCGGCCGGATCGGCTCGATGCGCAAGCGGGGGAGCGCGGCGAACCCAGCCGCGTGGCGCCGCGGCGCGACCCGGTCAGGCCCGCGCCGCTCGTGCGGCTGCGTGCCACGGCATTCTCGACATCGCCGAGCACCTGCCTGCGCATCGGCGCCGAGATCGCGAGCCGCGCGCGCAGAGTGGCGCTGCTTGCAATGGGGGACGGGCCCGCGTGCCTATCCCCGCAGGCGCCCGGGTATCTGGACCCCCGCGGTGAGCTATATGACGCTGCGGTTTCAGCAGCTCTGGCGGGAGCGGACACCGGCCGGCTAGCGCGGCTGGACCCCGGCCTGTCCGCCGAGCTGCTTGCCGCGGGCCGGGCCGCCTGGCAGGTGCTAGCCGGCGCCGCAGGTACCCGCGCGTACCACGGTCACCTGCACTGCGCCGCCGCGCCGTACGGCGTCAGCTACCTGGTGGCGTCGTGGACCAGGTGCTAGGGCATGTCTCGGGGATCTTTGCCGGCACGGCCGTCGGCGCCGATTAGTTCCACTAACGGCTCCGCGAGAACAAGCCTCCGCGAGAACAAGCCCCCGCGAGAACAAGCAGAGCCCTGCCGCTCGCCGCCTGGATCACCGCGCGCATCCGCCGAGATCTACGAGATACGCCCTAGTGAACGCGGCTGACCCAGCAGGGGTGCCGGTCAAGCTCAGGCCCCCGCGCCTGCCCCTGCCCCTGTCCCTGCCTGGCCCGGATCCTGCTCGCCAGCGCCGCCGACCTGGTCGGCTGCGCTGGCCTGCTGTTCGGCAGTGCTCGCCGGGTGCCCCTCGGTGCTTGCCGGGTGCGCATCGCCTTGCCCGGGCTCCTGCGCGTGCCAGGCTGCTTGATCGGCCTGGCCCGCCTCCGCGGCGTGCGCCTGGCCGGCGTCAACCCCGGCGCCCGACGCGTGCTTGCCATGCCTGCCGGACTTGCTTCCGAGCATTCCGCGTAGCTTGTCAGCGATTCCCATCGACTTCCCCCGACCATCACGGCAACGTGCCCAGCTCACATAACGCACCGAATCACACTGATGCCCCAATGTCACCGTACCCACGGCTGAGAGACTGAATCCATGCCCGGAGGCGTCATCGCGGTGGTCGGGCCGACTGCGGCCGGAAAGTCCCGCCTGTCGGTAACCCTGGCCCGCGAGGTCGGCGGCGAGGTGGTGAACGCCGACTCGATGCAGTTGTACCGTGGCATGGACGTCGGTACCGCGAAGCTGACTCCGGCCGAGCGCTGTGGCGTACCGCACCACCTCCTTGACACCTGGGACATCAGGCAGACCGCCAGTGTGGCTGAGTATCAGCGGATGGCACGCGGTGCCATCGACGGGATCCTGGCGCGTGGCAGGGTGCCAGTTCTCGTCGGCGGTTCGGGGCTGTACGTGCGCGCGGCCCTTGACAACCTCGACTTCCCGCCGGCGGACCCCCTGGTACGCGAGCGGCTGGAGGATGAGCTTGCCGAGCGGGGCGCTGCCGCCCTGCACGACCGGCTGAACCGGCTCGACCCCAGCGCGGCCGCCGCGATCCTGCCTGGCAACGGGCGCCGGATTGTCCGGGCGCTCGAGGTGATAGAGGTGTCAGGACGTCCGTTCACCGCGACCCTGCCGAGGTACGAATCGGTCTACCCGGCCGTGCAGATCGGCCTGCTCGTGCCGCGCGAGCGGCTTGATGAACGCATCGAGGCGCGGGTGGCGGGGATGTGGCGCGCGGGCTTCGTGGCCGAGGTACGGCGGCTTGAGGCCGCCGGGCTGCGCGAAGGCCGGACGGCGAGCCGGGCCCTTGGTTATGCGCAGGTGCTCAGGTTCCTCAGCGGTGAGTGGTCGCAGCAGCGGGCAAGGGACGAAACGGTCAAGGCGACCCGCCGCTTCGCGCGCCGGCAGGAATCGTGGTTCCGTCGCGATCCCCGCGTCAGCTGGCTCGACCCGGCCGCGCCGGACCTGCTGGCGACCGCGCTAGCGGTCACGTCACGCGGCTAGCCAGCCACGTATGGCGGCGAACCCACGCACCGCCCGGTGATGACGGGCGGAAAGCGCGCCCGTCATCACCGGCTCCGGCGCGGTCTCGGTGGAGCCGTCCTCAGCCCCGGCGCCGGCGTCCGCGCGGACATTCCAGTCTCATTCACCTCGAGCGGCCCTCCAGCGCTATGGAGACGTAACGGCCCGCCAAACCGGTATCCCTCATCAGGCGCCGTTCGAGCGCGAAGATCACTTCGCTGTTCCGGCTAGGCTCGGCGTATGCGGTTCGCGAAGGGCCATGGCACAGAGAATGACTTCGTTATCCTGCCTGACCCTAATGGGGCTCTCGATCTTCGCGCCGGGCTGGTGGCCAGGCTCTGCGACCGCCACGCCGGCCTGGGCGCGGACGGCGTACTGCGGGTCGTCAGGACTGCCGCGGCGGCCTTTCCGCTTGCGGGGGCGGCCGGTTCGGCGGCACCGGGCGAACGTTCCGCCGGACAGGTAGCCGATGCCGAGTGGTTCATGGATTACCGCAACGCCGACGGCAGCCTCGCCGAGATGTGCGGCAACGGCATCCGTGTGTTCACCCGCTACCTCATCGAGGAAGGGCTCGCCTCAGGCGACGAGTTCGCCATCGCGACCAGAGGCGGCCTTCGCCAGGTACGCGTGCACTCAGGCGGCGACATCAGCGTGGAGATGGGTGCCCCGCACGTCCTCGGCCCGGGGCACGTGCGGCTGGGCGGGCGCGTCTGTCACGGCCTTCGGGTGTCGGTCGGCAATCCTCACCTGGCCTGCGTCGTGGATACGCCCCTGGACGAGTTCGACCTGTCGGTCGAGCCAGAGCTTGATCCTGGGCAGTTCCCAGCGGGCGCGAATGTCGAACTGGTCCGGGTGACAGGCCGCGCGGCCGTTCGGATGCGGGTTCGTGAACGTGGGTCGGGGGAGACACGGTCCTGCGGTACTGGCGCCGTCGCGGCAGCTGTGGCCGCCGCGTACGCTGCGGACGGGGCCAGCCGGGCGGCAGCCGCTGGGGCCAACGGCGCGCCGCTTGCCACCGCGTCCGTGGCCAGCGGGGATGCCGGGGCCCACGTGCACAGCGGGGGCCACGAAGCTGATGGGCCCGATGGGGCTGGCGGGGGCAGCGTAGCTGGCGGGGGCGGTTGGGCTGGCCAGGACGGCGCCTCCTGGCGGGTCGCCGTGCCCGGCGGGGAGCTGACCGTCACGCTAGGCGGCCAGACAAGCTGGCTTGCCGGGCCTGCCGTGATCGTCGGCGACGGCGAGTTGCGCGACGCTTGGCTTTCGGTGGCCAGGCCTGCCAGCTAATCCCCCCTACATGCGCGGCACTGCCAGGGTCGTGGTTGGTCCTTGGGGGGCGCTAGAGCGCCCCCCAAGGACCAACCACGACGTAACGATATGCGGGCATCGCGAGATACCTGGGGTCGCGGCCTGAGTCCGCGGGTCGCTGGCCGTTCGCCCGCGCTATCTGGCTGATTTCGCGGGAGTCCCGCTGTGAAGGGGGCGCATCAGCGGGTGGTCAGAGCTCATCTTTGCGACCCGTTGTTCGTCCCGGCGGCAACCTGAAGAGCCGCGTGTGCCCGCTGGCCGACCGCGTCCGCAGCGCTTGGCGCACGGATCGGGCGGTACCGCGGTGACGGTCTTGTGCTGGCCAGGAGACAACCGCATGGTGCACGTCACCATCGAGCATGCCGCGGCGGGGTGCTCTGTATCTACGACGAGCGCCGCCCGCACGGCCCCGCGACATGCGCAACCGCGAGGTCGTGCGGGCGGACTATTCTTCATGGCCCCCAGGGAAGAGGCGCTAGTTAGACGTGCTGGGTCGGGGCGTTGGTTCCAGGTCGAAAAAAAATCAATCGCCGGCCGCCTCGAGCAGCGCTGGTTGCTTGGCGGCCGAGGCGGCAGGCCAGGGCAGGCAGGCTGCCACCCAGCGTGATCGTGACCGGCGTCCTCGTGAGCGGCTTTCTCGAGGGCGGCATCCTCGAGGGCGGCATCTTCGAGGGCGGTATCCTCGGGGGTGATGCGCTCTTGTGCCGTGCGCTGCGATCCGGTGCGGCGCAGCGCTGTGAAGTTGACGACCGCGCCCGCGAGGACCAGCGCGACGGTTACGAGACCTGCCTGATAGCCGCTATACGCTGTTAACCTACGTAGTACATGCCACGTAGGAGAGCCTGCCTTGTACGGTGTATAGTTGTCAGCTGATGGCATCGACACCGGTACGCGACGCGGACAGGACCCGGCTCAGCAAGGCGGCCGTGGTCGAGCAGGCGCTCGCCCTCGCCGACGCGGAAGGGCTTGATGGGCTGACCATCCGGCGGCTCGCGAAGGAACTCGGCGTCACGCCCATGGCGCTGTACTGGCACTTCCGGAACAAGGACGAGCTGCTCGCCGGGCTTGCCGACCGTATCTGGGGCGAGATCGACACCGATGTCGACGCGGGCGCGCGCTGGCCAGGCCAGCTACGCTGCCTGCTCGAATCCCTCGTCGGCGTGCTGCGATCGCACCCGTGCGCCGCACAGCTGCTGGTATCCGGCGTGAAGCAGAGCGAGGCCGCTTTGCAGGTTTCCGAGATCACGCTCGAGGTTCTGCGGCGAGCCGGATTCGATCCAATGCATGCCAGCGAGGTCGCACGGGGTGCACTCTGGACCGGGTTGATGCTGGTGATGAGCGAGCCCGGCTACGATCCCGGCTTGACCCAACAGGAGCGCGCCGAGGCGCAGCGCCGTAACCGTATCCGGCTGGCTGTGCTGCCGCCCGACAGGTACCCAAGCCTCGTCGAGGCCGCGGGCCCGATGACGGCGTGCGACAGCCCGGACTTCCATTACAGGTTCGGTATCGATCTGTTCATGGCGGGTGTCGAGGCGATGGCGGTGCGCCAGAAATAGCGGTCGCGGCACTGCTGACGACGGTCAGGCTCGCAGGTCCAGGTTCTACGGTGTCAGGTGCCGGCATGCGCGAAACACTGCTTGCCCGTGCGCGCCTGATCCTGGCTAACCTCCGCCAAGCCGACCCGCGCCAAGCCGACCCGCGCCACGCCGACCCGCGCCACGCCGACCCGCGCCACGCTGATCCGCGCGACGCTGACCCGCGCGACGCTGACCGCGCCACGCTGATCCGCGCGACGCCGACCCGCGCCACGCTGACCCGCGCGACGCCGACCCGCCCGCGCGCGGCCGATCTCCGCAGGGCCGACTTGCGGAGGGCCCGACTCGCGCGGAGCTGACCTCGAGGGCGCCGAGTTCACCCCGCTCGATGATCAGCCGGGCAGTCCGGGCGAACGAGTCCTGCTGTGTCCCACTAACCAGCTCAGGGCCGGACGCGGGTCTGCAGGCGCAGGGCGGCGGGGGCGGTCGCAGGGACCGCAGGGCTGTTCGGGGCGACCGGCGCCACCTGCTGGTACGGCTCGCCGGCAACGGGCCGCGGATCGGCTTCGCCGCGGTTGGGCCACATCGCCATGGCCCGCTCGGCCTGGCTGGTGATCGTGAGCGCCGGGTTCACGCCAGGGTTGGCCGACACGGCCGAACCGTCGACGATGTGCAGTCCCTCGTACCCGTGCACCCGGTGGTAGGGGTCGATCACGCCGGTGTCGGGCGTGTCGCCGATCGTGCAGCCACCGAGGAAATGCGCCGTCATCGGGATGTTGAACAGGTCGGTCCAGGTGCCGAACGCGGTCCCGCCGATTTCGTCGGCAAGAATGCGGGTGGCGTGGTGCGCGTTCGGGATCCAGACCGGGTTGGGCTCACCATGCCCGCGCCCGGAACGCATTCCCCAGCCGAGCCGACCGCGCTTGGCCCGAATGGTGATCGAGTTGTGACGGCTCTGCATGACCAGTGCGATGACCGTCCGCTCGGACCAGTGCCGCAGGTTGGCCACCTTGACGATTTCCGCTGGATGCTTCGCCACCTCGCCGAGGAACTTCGCCCACCGTGGCGTCCGCCCGCCGCCGTCGACAAGCAGCGTGCGCAGCCCGCCCATGAAGTTGGAGCCGGGACCGTAGCGGGTCGGCTCGATATGGGTATCCTCGTCGGGGAAGAAGGACGAGGTGATCGCCACACCGCGGCTGTAGTCGTCGCCGCGGTACCGCGCGCGCTCCGCGCCGAGGATCGCCTCCGAGTTGGTGCGGGTCAGCACGCCCAGCCGCGCGGACAGCCGCGGCAGACGACCGGTCGCCTTCATCCGGTGCAGCAGTTTCTGCGTGCCCCACGTACCCGCGGCGAACACCACCTGCTCAGCGGTCAGGGTGCGCCGCTGGCGGCCTGGGGTCCCGGTACGCCTGACCTCGACAGAGAAACCGCCCGGCCGCGGCCGCACCGCGGTCACCATCGTCATCGGCATGATCTGCGCGCCGGCCCGCTCAGCGAGGTAGAGGTAGTTCTCGGTGAGCATGTTCTTGGCGCCGTTACGGCAGCCGGTCATGCAGGAACCGCACTCGATACAGGTGGTCCGCCGCGGCCCGGCGCCGCCGAAGTACGGGTCCGGCGTCTCTTTCCCTGGTCTGTCGCCGAAATAAACGCCGACCCGGGTGGGATGGAAAGTATCGCCACACCCCAGCCGGTCCGCGACCTTTTTCATCACCAGGTCCGCGGGTGTCATGCTCGGGTTGGGCGTCACGCCGAGCATCCGTTCGGCTTGGTCATAGAACGGCGCAAGCTCGGCTCGCCAGTCGGTGATGTGGCTCCACTGCTGGTCGTCATAGAACGGCTCAGTCGGCCTGTACAACGTGTTCGCGTAGTTGAGCGAACCGCCGCCGACCCCGGCGCCGGCCAGGATCAGCACCCGTGAGTCCTTCTCACCGCGCAGCAGGTGGATACGCTGGATCCCGGTCAGGCCGAACTGTGGCGCCCACGTGTACTTGAGGAGCCGCCACGATGTCTTGGGCAAGCTGCTTTGACGCTTGCCAGGTGTGGGATCGCTGGGATCGTCGAACCGGCGGCCCGCTTCAAGCACACCGACGCGGTAGCCCTTCTCAGTCAGCCGCAATGCCGTAACGCTGCCGCCGAAACCCGAACCGATGACCAGAACGTCGTAATCAAAATTGCTCATTGCATCCTCAGCCCCCGGACCACGGCCAGGCCAGTAGCCGGACCGGTGAGAGCCGTGGTCACACAGGAAGCCTAGAGCCTCCAGGCGAGGTTGACTACTATTCGGTAACAAGAGATTTGGCTTCATTGAGGTGTCCTCGCCGTTACATGCGCATTTCGGCTACTGAGGCACGATCGTTTGCCGAGTGTGCCGGAGCGGCGGCACGGCGCGGCGCGGTGGTCCACCCCAGCAGCCTGAGCACCGTGGCCACCTGCGTGGCCACCTCGCATGGGTGCTGCGTGACGTCCACCCAGTCGTCCCGCAGCGTGATCACGCCGTCAGCAGCGGCGGTATTGTCCCGTCGGATGTCGCGCCAGCGATTGTCAGCGGGATGGGCCGCGCGCCGCCCGCCACTGTGCGATCATGCCGCGCTGGACTACCGACAGGTGCCGACTCTGATCGGGCAATCCGTGTCATACCGCACAGAGCGCCGCTCGCCTATGAAAGTTGATCATGCCACAACCATGATCGTGGTACCTGGCCGGCCCGTGATATGCGCGGGCCAGGTACCACGATCAAGAAAGTGCGCCTTCAGGAGGTGAGCGCGGCCACCGGCAGGCCGCGGATCGAGGCGTCGAGGACCTCGGCGGTATGAGCCACGGGCATCCGCTCGCCGCGTCCGGCCAGCGCCGCGGTGATCTGCAGCGAGCATCCGGGGTTCGCGGAGACCAGCAGATCCGCGCCCGCCGCCTTGGCCACCAGCACGGCGTCCGCCTTCCGCTCGCCAAGCTCCCTGGCGGCCTCGGGCTGGAGCAGGTTGTACACGCCGGCGGAACCGCAGCAGGTACCGCCGCCTGGGACCTCGACGAGCTTCAGCCCCGGGATCGCCCGCAGCAGTGCACGTGGCTGCGCCCGCACGCTTTGGGCGTGCGCCAGATGGCACGCGTCGTGATAGGCCACGGTCATAGGTAGCGGGTGCCGGGTCGCCACCGGCCCAAGCTCTGCGAGGAATTCGGTCAGGTCGCGGACCTTCCCGGCCAGCCGGTCGGCCCGCCGTGCGCCGCCGGCCCCATCGGCGCGGCGATCGGCAGCGCCGCCGTCAGCCCCATCGGCGGCGCCGCCAGCCGCACCGTCAACTGCGTTGTCCCCGACCAACCCGCCGTATTCCTTCATTGCCGACCCGCAGCCTGCGGCGTTCACCACCACCGCGTCCACCCCTGCCCGGTCGAACACGTCCACCAGGCGGCGCGCCAGCGCCGCCGCTTCGTCGCTGCGGCCGGCATGCAGCGACAGCGCCCCGCAGCAGCCCTGTTCGCGCGGAATGATGACATCGCAGCCTTCGGCCGCGAGTAGCCGCGCCGTCGCGGCGTTCACGTGCGGGAAGAACTCGCCCTGCACGCAACCGGTGAGCATGCCGACGACCGCGCGGCGCGGCCGGCGTTCCACGCCGTCTAGCGGCCGCCGGCTGCCGTCAGGGGCGCGGGCGGGCACCCGCTCGGGCAGCCGGATCCGGCGCGCCGGCGGCGGCGCGAGCCGCAGCGCCGCCGCAGCGGTCGCGGGCAGCCGTGCCGCGATGCCGCTCCGCGTCAACAGCCGGTCGAGGCCTGTCTTCTGCGCCGCTCGCAGCGGGGCTGCGAGCAGGCGCAGCCGACGCGGATATGGGAAGACCGAGAAAATGGCGGCTCGCGCCGCTCGTTGCGCCGCCGATCGCGGTTCGTCGAGTGGCCACGCGCGCGCCGCTTCGATCAGCCGGTCGTACTGCACCCCAGAAGGGCACGCCGGCACGCACGCCATGCAGCCGAGGCAACGATCCAGGTGCGCGAGTACCGGACCGTCGACTTTCGCACCGTCCATGACCTGCGTCATCAGATGGATCCGGCCGCGTGGCGAGTCCATCTCCTCACCCCATAGCTGGTAGGTGGGGCATGCGGGCAGGCAGAACCCGCAGTGCACGCAGTCTCCAGCGAGCTTGCGCAGATATTCCACTAGATCCCTCCCGCGAAACGCCCCGGTGCCATCAGCTGATCTGGATCGAACTGATCCTTCACCGCCTGCATCAGCTCGGCTGCGGTAACCGGACCCCAGGCGTCGACCTCGTCGCGTATCCCTGTTGGTGCGTGCACGACGGTGACGCTGCCGCCGGGCACATCGCCCCACTTCGGCGGGGCCGCAAGCCGGCGCCGAAGCGCTGCAACGAACGATGCCGCCGCGTCGGGTGAGGTCTGCGGGTCCAGCGCGGCATTGAGCACGCCTGCGCCCGCCGAGCCGCGGATAGCGGGCCTGAGGGCTCCGGCACCCATGATCCCCGCGGTCACCGCGGCCTGGTCTACGGCGTCGAGCACGAACGGCAGCGCGCCTGGTGCGAACACGATCCGCAGTGCGGTGGCGTCTGCGCCCGCGATGCTACGACCCCACCACGCGGGCGGCGCCCCGCCAGCCTGCGCGCCGCTTCCGAGGATGTCGCGCATCCGGGCCACCCGTTCGGTAATCGCCTCCGCGGTTCCCTCGAAGAGCAGGCACACGGAGACGGGCTGGCCCGCTTCGGGTCGGTCGATTTCCGCGGCGGATGGGACCAGCTGCGACTCGACCGCTGCCCCGACGGCTGCGAGTGCGTCTGCCGCGGTGGAGCACGTCAGCGTGACGTAGGCGGTCGTCTGCGGCAGTGGATGCAGCCGGAACGCCGCCTCCGCGATCAGCCCGAGCGTGCCGAACGAGCCGGTGAACAGCTTGCCGAGGTCGTAGCCGGCGACGTTCTTGACCACCTTTCCGCCCGATGCGGCGACCGTGCCGTCGGCCAGCACCACGGTGATTCCGATCAGCAGGTCGCGCGGCGCGCCGTAGCGCAGCCGCCGCGGTCCTGCCGCGCCTGTCGCGATCACCCCGCCGACGGTCCCCTGTCCCGCTCCAGCCGCGCCTTGGCCCGCGGTGACCGCGGCAGCGGAGACCGGCGGGTCGAGTGCGAGCTGCTGCCCGGCCGGCCCAAGCTCGGCCGCGAGCCGCGCCATGGTCAGCCCCGCCTCTACCCGAACGACCAGGTCGCCGGCGGCGTGCTCGATGACCCGGTCAAGCCGGGTGGTGTCGACGACGAGGTCGCAGCGGTCAGGCCGGGTGCCCCAGGCGAGCTTGGTCCCGGTGCCGCGGGGGAGGATGGCCAGGCCGTGCCCGGTCGCGGCCCGCATCACCTCGCTGGCTTCTGCGACGGTGGCGGGCGCGGCGACGGCGGCGGGGACCATGCCGAGGACCGCGTCGGCTGCCACGGCGGGCCGTACGTCGGCGCACACCCCGCCCAGCACAGCTATGGGATCAGCCATGGCTGTCCTCGCCATGATTACGCAGCGTTCTCTGCGACGAGGGTGGAAAGGACTTCGTGGTCATGAACCGCGATGACATTAGAACTGGTCCAGCTGACCGGAGGCCACCAAGGGGTGGGTACCGCGCCGGATGCCAGGGACCTCGCCGCACAGCCGTGGGGTCGGAAATATCTTGCCCGGGTTGCACAGCCCGTTGGGGTCGAAGGCGCACCGCAGCCGCTGCATCGTCTCCAGGTCGGCGGGCCCGAACATCTTCGGCATGTACTGCGACTTGTCTGCTCCGACGCCATGCTCGCCGGTGATCGAGCCGCCGTGCGCGATGCAGGCTTCCAGAATGGCGCCCGACAGCCGCTCCGCCCGCGCGGCCTCACCTGGTCGCGTGTCGTCGAAAAGCACGAGCGGGTGGAGGTTGCCGTCGCCGGCGTGGAACACGTTCGCTACCTTGATCCCTTCCTCCCTAGACAGGCTGGAGATCGTCCGCAGCACCTCGGGTAGGGCGGTTCTTGGCACGACACCGTCCTGCACGATGTAGGCGGGGCTGATCCTGCCGACGGCGGCGAACGCGGCGCGGCGGCCCTTCCAGATGGCTGCCCGCTCGTCGGGGTCGTCCGCCACCCTGATCTCGGTCGCGCCTGTCTCCTCGCAGAGGCTACGGACCTGCGTATACTCCCGCTCGACCTCGGCGGCAGGTCCATCGAGCTCTACGATGAGGACGGCGCCGGCGCCCTGTGGGTAGCGGCAGGCCACCGCCGCCTCGGCGGCCTCGATGGCGAGCGCATCCATCATCTCGATCGCCGCGGGAAGGACACCCGCGCCGATGATGGCAGAAACCGCGGCCCCGCCCGCATCCGTGCTTGCGAACCCGGCGAGCAGGGTGCGAACCGCCTGCGGCAGGCGGGTGAGCTTCACGACGATCTTGGTGACGATGCCGAGCGTGCCCTCCGAGCCGATGAACGCGCCGAGCAGATCGTAACCGGGCGCCGCGCAGGTCCCGTCGCCGATCCAGACGAGCGATCCAGAAGGCACGGCGACCTGCAGAGCGAGGATGTGGTGCACGGTGAAGCCGTACTTGAGGCAGTGCGCGCCGCCAGAGTTCTCCGCCACGTTCCCGCCGATCGAGCAGATCACCTGGCTCGACGGGTCGGGGGCGTAGAAATAGCCGAACGGCTCTGCTGCCTTGCTCACGGCCAGATTGGTGACACCTGGTTCGACGACGGCGCGGCGGTTAACGGCGTCGACCTCGATGACGCGCCGCATCTTCGAGGTGACGACGAGGACGCCATCAGCGCGAGGCAGCGCACCGCCGGACAGACCGGTCCCTGAGCCGCGCGCCACGTAAGGCAGCCGCGCGTCCCTGCAGGCGCGGACGATCGCGGCTACCTGCTCGGCGGTCTCAGGCAGCACGGCGATGGCCGGGGTGCATCGATGCGAGGTGAGGCCGTCGCATTCGTAGGTGCGGAGCTGGCGCGGATCGGTGATGACGTTCGCGCTGCCGACGATCTCGGCAAGGCGCGGTGCGACCGCCGCGACATCGCCATACTCACTCATGCCTCGACACTAGCTCCGGAGCTGCGGCGACGTTATCCCCAGAATCGCTTCTGGATCGTTTGCTTGTGCCCCGCTACGGCATCCGCTCGTATGCGGGCACGGTGAGGAACTCCGCGTAGTCGTCTGCCAGCGCGACCTCCTTAAAGAGGGCAGTTGCCTGCTCCAGACGATCTTTGTCGAGGTCGGCACCGGCCGCCTCGCGGATCTTCGCAAGCTCCTCGCCCATGATCCGCTCCACAAGCTCACTGGTGACGCGGGGGCCGTCGGCGAGCTCGATGTCGTTGTGCAGCCACTGCCAGACCTGCGAGCGGGAGATCTCTGCGGTGGCCGTGTCCTCCATCAGGTTGAAGATTCCGACCGCGCCGTTGCCGCCCAGCCACGCCGACAGGTACTGGAGGCCGACGCTGATGTCGTTACGCAGGCCGCCCTCGGTGATCGCGCCGGGGGTTTTCGAAATGGCGAGCAGGTCGGCGGGGACCACGCTGACGTCCTCGCGGAGCTTGTCCAGCTGGTTAGGGCGGTCGCCGAGCACGCCGTCGAAGATCTCCCGGCAGACCGGCACCAGGTCGGGATGCGCAACCCAGGAGCCGTCGAAGCCATCGGCTGACTCGCGCGCCTTGTCGTCGCGGACCTTGGCGAGCGCCACCGCGTTGACCTCGGGGTCGCGGCGGCTCGGGATGAAAGCGGCCATGCCGCCGATCGCGTGTGCGCCACGCCGGTGACAGGTGCGCACGAGCAACTCGGTGTAGGCGCGCATGAACGGCGCTGTCATGGTGACCGCGTTGCGGTCCGGCAGTACGAACTCGCGGCCACGCGTGCGGAACTTCTTGATGATGCTGAACTGGTAGTCCCACCGGCCCGCGTTCAGCCCGGCCGAGTGCTCCCGCAGCTCATACAGGATCTCCTCCATCTCGAACGCGGCCGGGATGGTCTCGATCAGCACGGTTGCCCGGATGGTGCCGCGGGGGATGCCGAGCTCGTCCTGCGCGATGTTGAAGGCGTCATTCCACAGCCGCGCCTCCAGATGGCTCTCGGTCTTCGCCAGATAGAAGTACGGGCCCCTGCCCTTGTCGATCTGGCGCTGCGCGCAATGGAAGAAGTACAGGCCGAAGTCAAACAGGCTGCCTGAGATGCGCTGGCCGTCGATCAGCAGGTGCTTCTCGTCCAGATGCCAGCCACGCGGCCGGACCACGATCGTGGGCAGCTCATCGTCCGGGAGCAGCCGGTACTCCATGCCGTCCGGGCTGGTGTAGTCGATCTCCCGGTCGAGCGCATCTACGAGGTTGAGGTGGCCGCCGACCATGTTGTCCCACAGCGGCGTATTGGCGTCCTCGAAGTCGGCCAGCCAGACCTTGGCGCCCGAATTGAGCGCGTTGATCGTCATCTTCGTATCGGTCGGCCCGGTGATCTCCACGCGGCGGTCCACCAGCCCCGGCGCTGGGGTCGTTACACGCCAGGACCCGTCGTCGCGCGTCTGTCTGGTTTCCTGCAGGAAGTCAAGCGTTCCCCCGGCGATCAGCTCCTGCTGGCGCGCCGCGCGTGCGGCGAGCAGCTCCACTCGGCGCTCGCCAAGCTCCCGCTGCAGCTTGGCGAGCAGGGCGAGTGCGGCAGGAGTCAGAATCTCGTCGTAGCGTTCCCGGATCGGGCCAACGATCTTCACGCTGCCAGGTCCCGGCATCGGCCGCTCCCTTCACGGTCTGGTGACGGCGTCCGGAGCCTGACGCGGCATCTTCCGGATTGTGACATAAGACGCTAGCTGCCACCGCTCCGCCGGTCAAAACTGGGGTGAAGGTGTCGGCGGCCTCGTGGCACTATCGGGGAATGACGCAGTTGAGGGGGGCGTTTACCGCATCGACACAGGGCGCATCGACACAGGGCGCATCGACACAGGGCGCATCGACACAGGGCGCATCGACACAGGGCGCATCGACACAGGGCGCATCGACACAGGGCGCATCGACCAAGCAGGGCCGGGGCAGCCGGTGATCGGGCCGAACATGGGGAGAAAACAGTTACCGGCGAATTGGATCTGGAAGACCGGCAGGCACTGCGGCGGGTAGCGGGGCTCGCGGGGCTGTCGACTGAACTGCAGGACATCACCGAGGTCGAGTACCGCGAGTTGCGGCTTGAGCGGGTCGTGCTGATCGGTGTGTCAGTTGATCGAGTTGGGGCGGACGGCAGCCAGGCCAGCGCGGAGCACTCGCTCCTCGAGCTTTCACAGCTTGCCGAGACGGCCGGATCGCTGGTTCTCGACGGGCTTATCCAGCGGCGCCCCAGGCCGGACCCGGCAACATATGTCGGCGCGGGGAAGGCCGCGGAACTGGCTGAGATCGTCGCGTCGACGGGCGCTGACACCGTGATCTGCGACGGCGAGCTGAGCCCTGGCCAGCTGCGCAAGCTCGAGGACATCGTGAAGGTCAAGGTCGTCGACCGCACCGCGCTGATTCTGGACATATTCGCGCAGCACGCGCGCAGCCGCGAAGGCAAGGCGCAGGTCGAGCTTGCCCAGCTCGAGTACATGCTGCCGAGACTGCGTGGCTGGGGCGAGTCGCTGTCACGGCAGGCTGGCGGCCGGGTGGCCGGCGGCGGCGGCATCGGCACCCGCGGGCCTGGCGAGACGAAACTGGAAACTGACCGGCGCCGTGTCCGAGCGCGGACCGCCAAGCTGCGCAAGGAAATCGCCGCCATGGCGACAGGTCGTGAGGTGCAACGCGGGCGCCGGCGTGGCAGGGACGTGCCGGCGGTGGCCATCGCCGGATACACCAACGCCGGCAAGTCGAGCCTGCTGAACGCGCTGACCGGCGCTGGCGTGCTCGTGCAGGATGCGCTGTTCGCCACCCTGGATCCGACGGTGCGCCGTGCGCGCACCCCGTCAGGACGCGGTTTCACGCTGACGGACACGGTCGGCTTCGTGCGGCACCTGCCGCACCAGCTTGTCGAGGCGTTCAGGTCCACTCTCGAGGAGGTGGCGGATGCCGACTTGATCCTGCACGTGGTCGATGGCTCTGACGCGGATCCCAAGGCGCAGCTTGCCGCGGTCCGCGGGGTGCTCGCGGAGATCGGTGCAGGCGGCGTGCCCGAGCTTGTGGTGGTCAACAAGGCCGACGTGGCGGACCCCATCACGATCGAAGGCCTCAGGCTCCGCGAACGCGGCTGCGTGGTGGTGTCGTGCCGCACCGGTGCCGGCATCCCCGAGCTTCTTGCCGCCATTGAGCAGCGGCTGCCTCGCCGCGATCGTGAGATACGTGCGCTTGTGCCCTACAGCCGCGGTGATCTTGTCGCGCGTGCGCACGAGCTCGGCGAGGTGATCGGCGAGGAGCACGCTGCTAATGGGATCACGTTGCATGCGCGCGTGCCCGCGCCCCTCGCCGCGGAACTAGCGGCGTGCGGCGGCCATCCTGCGTGAAGGTCTATTTAGCCTCTTTACTCTCTAAATAAAACAGGGAAAATGGGTCCCGGCGGCTCGCTGGCGGCAGCTAACGGGCCACGTAAGGGCGCAACCCGGTCAGCGCGCCCGCGATGGTGGATAACGCTTCGAAGCAGTGCGCGAGCGTGATGTAATCGGCTTTAGATGGCTCCAGATCGGCTGCCGCTGCATATCGGTACGATGCGAGCGGTCGTGGTCGCAGGCTGCCTGCAGGCATGACGTTGCCCTAATCCCGCCGCTTGCGGGCAGCGCGAGGCGGGCGCGCCCGGGATGCGCAGAACCTGAACGGAGCTACAGGATGACCGTTGTCCGAATTTGGCTATTCCGGTTGGGACTTCTTCGCCTGCAGCCTGTACATGGTGCCAGTGGTGCAATACCGTAACGGAATCGAATATCTCGGTCGCGCCTTCAGCGTGCCGGGGTTGCATCGACAGCGGCCGATCCGCTTCACTGTGTGCTTGCCAGTGTGTCTCGGCGAACACACCCGCGTTATGGCAGGCACGACCCGACGGCAGGTGACCCCAATGACGCCCGGAACCCCAGCCCCCGGTTCCCTTACCGCCACCGGCCCTCAGCTGCTGAGGGCCGGGCCGCTGAGGGCCGGGCTGCTGAGGGCCGAGCTGTGACGGTACGCCTCCTGACGAACATCGGCCGTCTCTGGACGGGGAGCGAGATCCTCACCAATGCCGCCGTGATCACTCAGGACGAGCGGATCGCATGGGTGGGCCCTGCCGTTGAACTGCCGCAGCGCGTGCCAGGGGTCGTCGACGACATCGTCGACGTCGACCACGTCGAGAATCTTGGCGGCGGGCTGGTGACGCCCGGACTTGTCGACGCGCACACGCATCCGGTCTACGCGGGAAACCGGTGGGCTGAGCTTGCGATGCGGTCGAGTGGGTCAACCGCATCAGAGATCGCCGCTGCCGGTGGGGGCATTGCCTCCACGGTGACGGTGACCAGGGGAACCGATCCATGGACGCTCTGCAACGGCGTGCGTGAGCGGCTCAGTGACTGGCTCCGGTCGGGGACGACCACGATCGAAGCGAAGACCGGCTATCACTTGACCCGTGACGGCGAACTCGCGGATGTGCGCCTCCTCCGGTCGCTGGAGCAGGAGCCGGGCATGCCGCGGGTGCACGTGACGTTCCTTGCTGCCCACGCGGTACCCCCCGAGTTCTTCGGGCGCCGCCACGACTACATCGACGCCGTGAGCCTATGGTGCGCCGATGCCGCTGCCGCCGGGGCTGACAGCGTGGACGTGTACTGCGAGGAAGGTAGGTTCACCGAGGCCGAGGCGCGGTGGATCCTTGGTGCGGGCCGCGCGTCCGGGCTGCTGCCCCGGTTGCACGCGTGCGGCCATTCCCGCACCGGGGCGGCACGGCTTGCTGCCGAGCTTGGCTGCGCGTCCGCCGACATGCTGCACGAGGCCGACGATGACGACGTAGCCGCGCTCGCGCAGGCCGGTGTGGCCGCCGTCGTCTGCCCGAGCACCGCCCTGCAGACGGGCCGCAGGCCGCCGGTTCGCGCGCTCCTCGACAAGGGCGTCGCGGTTGCGCTCGGTTCCGATCACTCGCCGGGCGGCAACGGCATTACCTCGATGCCCCTCATGATCGCGTTCGCGATCGCCCACTTCGGCATGAGCGTCACCGAAGCCCTCCGTGCTGCCACGATCGGCGGCTCCCATGCGCTGCGCGCGCCCGACCGGGGTGCGCTCGTCCGTGGCAGGTTCGCCGACATGGTGCTTTGGGACGCCGACCATGAGGGCGCCTTCGCCTGGGCCTATGGCCTCAAGCCACAGCGCGTGTGGCGCGGCGGCGACCTCGTCCCTGACTGACCGTGCCCCTCAGACCCTCAGACCCTCAGACTCTCAGACCCGGCGTGCACGGTAGCGGTCGTCACCGACTCGACCCCAGCTCGGGCTGATCTCGCCGGTAGCCAGGGCAATCGCGCCGTGCCACTGCGAGTCGGTGGCCGTGTCGTCGCCGTGCATCTCGCTGGCCGCGGCAACACCCTATAAACCGAACGGGCTCCGCCGGTTCCCGTCGGCGTCCGTGCACAACGCGGCAAACCGGTCCCGGAATGCTCGCCGTTGTGGGGGCACCGGACTCACGTGGCGGCTGACGTTATTATGAGCCGGACGATGGACGGAGGGTACATGGTGATGCCGCGGGGATTTGATCCCACCACGCCGAACATCGCTCGCATGAACGACTATCTTCTCGGTGGAAAGGACAACTTCGCCGCGGACCGGCAGGCCGCCGAGAAGGCGCTGGACCTTGCTCCCGAGCTTCTCGTCCTGATGCGGGAATGGCGCAGTTTCATCCGCAGGGTGGTGCGGTTCCTGGCCCAGAGCGGCATACGGCAGTTCATCGATATCGGGCCTGGCCTGCCTGCCGAGGAAAACGTGCATGAGATCGCCCAGGCGACGGCACCGGATGCCCGCGTCGTCTATGTGGACAGCGACCCTGTCGTCTGCTCGCACGCTCAGGCGCTTCTCGCGGACAATCAGCGGACAATCGCGGTCCGCGCCGACGTACGCGAGCCGGACGAAATCATCACCCACCCGGCGCTGCACAAGCTGGTCGATCTTGATCAGCCAGTCGCGATCCTGCTACTCGCGGTGCTGCATTCCATTCCGGATGACTACATTGCCGAGCGCTTGATCAGCCGGCTTCGCCGGGCCATGGCGCCAGGCAGCTATCTAGCCATCCAGCACTCCGTCTGCGACGTCCGCCCAGAGGTCACTGGGTCCCTGGCGTCCCTGTACCAGGACGAGAAGGCGATCGCGGGTGGCCAGCGCGCCAGAAATACCCGGACCAAGGCCAAGATCGAGAGCTTCTTTAATGGTCTTGAGGTCATAGACCCAGGCGTCGTCTACCTGCCCATGTGGCGACCCGAGCCGGATAAAGTTATCGCCAATCCCGAATCGGTCTGGCTCGTCGGCGGCGTCGGCCGCAAATTAGCCGGTAACCACCATTGAAACCCGGGTAGCGCCATTGGAGATACGGCGCCACCCGATCCTCGAGATACGGTCTCACCCAAATCAGAGTTCTTTGAGGATCCTGCCTAGTACCTCCGTAGTGTCTGTGGCGGGTTCTGCCTCCAGGCAGAGGCGTTCCATGACCGCCAGGTAGTGGTCCACATCTTCCCGCTTGTCCAGATAGAGGGCGCTCGTGAGCTGTTCGAGGTAGACGATGTCCGGCAGATCCGGCTCGGCAAAGCGAAGGATGCTGAACGGACCGCCAGCAGCGGCGTGACCACCAGAGTGGAACGGAATTACCTGGAGCGTCACGTGCGGTACGGCGGTCACGTCCATCAGGTGCGATATCTGCTCGCGCATCACCGCCTGGCTGCCGAGTGGCCGACGAAGCGCCGCCTCGTCAACTACCGCCCATAGGTTGAGTGGATCATCTCCCTCGAGTAGTCGCTGCCGCGCCATCCGCAGGCTGACCCGCCGTTCGATCTCCTCGGCGGGCGAGTCCGCGTAGCCAAGCATCGTGACCGCGCGCGCGTAACCTTCCGTTTGCAAGAGGCCCGGCACGAACTGGACCTCGTAGGTGCGCACGCTGGCGGCGGCCTCCTCTAACCCGACATAGGCTTCGAACCAGTTCGCCATGATGTCGGAGTAGACGTGCCACCAGCCCTGCGCGTTTGCCTGCCGCGCAAGCGCGCGCAGCATGTCGCGTTCCTTCTCGTCAAGGACGTCGTATTCGGTGAGCAGATCAGCAACGTCGCGATCTTTGAATCCGACCCGGCCGAGTTCCAGCCGACTCATCTTGGAGTGCGAGGCCCGGATCTTGTGCCCGGCCTCCTCCAGCGTGATGCCCTTCGCCTCCCGCAGTCGGCGCAGCTGCGCGCCCAGCAGGATGCGCCGGACCGTCGGTCCGCCCTTCCTGAGTGCGAGCATGCTCCTGACAGCAGGATCCCCACCCGGCTCCGCTGTGGCCATATGTGCTCCTCAGAACACTAGATCGGCCCAGTCTCCCACTCCGAGAGCCCAGTGCAAACCCCGAATCCGGGGATAGTCATCACGCCACTAGGCCGTCGAAATCACCGTCCTTGATCCCCCGGATGAAGGCGTCCATCTCCGCAGGGGTGTAGATCAGCGCCGGACCGTCCGGATCGCGTGAATTGCGGACCGCGATCACCCCGCTCGGTAGGCGCGCCATCTCGACACAATTGCCGCTCGGGTTGCTCCGGTGACTCTTCCGCCACACCGCGCTGCGCATCAGTAAAGCTGGCATGCCGTTGTAGGTCGGACCCACGTTCGACCCTCCTGGTAAGGATCAGGCGACCCCGCCGATGTGAATCCTTACTCTTGCGTACGTGACAAACAAGAGCCGCGAGGCCACGATCTTCGTGCACGTGCATCAGTACTTGCACATGCACACGATGAGTGGCATCGTAGCGGACCTCCGGAACCGCTGCGACGCTGAGTAAGCAACATCCAGCTTCCCCCAAACTGGTTGCCAAGCTTCGCCATGACTGTGCGGAGAACGCACCAGATCACCCCACCTTGATCGGCGACGGACCCTGGGGGAGCGATCGGCACTCCTCGACGGCCCTGATCAAGCTAGCGGTACGCCATCGTCGGCGGCTCCTCCTCGTGCCGCTGTGACCCGCTAAGCCGCCCGCGCTCGCTGCAATGTCTTATGGCGGTGAAGCGCGCGCTTTCCCGTTGCGCATTGCGTCCGCCCAGCCGTGCGCGGTCAAGGCGGCCCGGCCCGTGACTTCACCCGCTCGACCATTGGTCACTGGCACGTGCCTGGGCTCTACGACGACGCCGCGGTCGTCATCTCGGAATTGGGTGACGAACGCCGTGCGGTACGGTTTGCGGGCCGGGCTTGCCAGGTCCGATCCGGACGCGCGGCTGGAGCTCGTTCTGATGTGCATGCAGCCTGCCTGGTCTGTGCGGTCACCGATCCGAACCCCGGGCCTCCGCTGCTAATGGAGCCGCACTTCGCGGCCGAGACCGGCAGGGGGCTATGCGTCGTCGAGAGCCTGAGCAAACAATGGGGCTGGACGCCGCTGAGCACCGACCGTAAGGCGGCATGGGCGGCGTTGGCCCTTCGCCAGCGGCCCCGGCACTGATCCCTGAGGCTTGCCCGTGAGGACTCGCGTGCGCCGGGCTGCGGTGGCCGGCTCGCTGACCATGATCCTGGAGCGTTGCCAGGGATGATCTCGGATCTCCTGGATCATGGGCGCGGTCCTGGAGAGGGCGATACACGGTGGCCTGCTGGGTGGCAGAATCGGCACCTGATGGCCCATCGCGTGCCACCGCCGTCCGGAGCCAATGTCTCGCCGCCGGGGGAGCTGTGGCATCCTGCCGACATGGCAGCACCTGCTTCAGGCGCCTCTGGGGCCCCAGCGCCCGTGACGATCGTGGTTGGCGACGAGGACCTTCTCGTCGAACGGGCCATCGCCCAGCTGATCGCAGCGGCCCGCGCGGCGGGATCGGCGGAGGCAGCTGACCTGCTGGCCGCCAGCCTTGTACCTGGGCAGCTTGCGGCCCTTGTCTCACCGTCGTTGTTCGGTGCTGGCTGTGCCGCAGTGGTCCGTGCTGTTCAGGACGCGAGCAAGGATGTCGCCGCGGAACTCGCCGATTACGCGGGAAGGCCCGCGCTTGACGCGGTCGTCGTGTTCACCCACGCGGGCGGGCCGAAGGGCAAGGGCCTGCTTGACACGCTCACCAAAGCGGGTGTGGACGTGGTGAAGTGTGCGAAAATCACGCGTTTCGCTGAGCGGATGGATTTTGTCCGGCAGGAGTTCCGCCGCAGCGGGCGGAGGGTAAGCGATGGCGGCGTACGTGCTCTTCTCGATGCGGTCGGCCAAGATCTTCGTGACCTCGCGGCAGCGTGCAGCCAACTGGCCGGGGACACCTCCGGAGTGATCGATGAATCCGTTGTGGCGACCTATTACCGCGGCCGGGCGGAGGCGACCGGATTCAGCGTGGTCGACCAGGCTGTCGAGGGTCGTCTGGGTGCTGCGTTGGAACAGTTGCGCTGGGCGCTTGCTGTCGGCGTCTCACCCGTCTTGATCACGAGTGCGCTTGCACAGGGCGTGCGTTCGCTTGCCAAGGTCGGCAGCGCGCCGCGCGGTCGCGGCGGCGCGGCCCTCGCCAGCGAACTCGGCATGCCGCCGTGGAAAGTGGACCGTGTTCGCAAGCAGTTGCGCGGCTGGACCCCAGGAGGCGTGGCCCGCGCGCTCACTGCCGTCGCGGATGCTGACGCCGAGGTCAAAGGTGGCGGCACGAACCCGGCCTATGCGCTCGAGCGGGCCGTCACCAACATCGTGACGGCTCGGTCGGTCGGCTAGGCGGCCGGCTTAAAGCTGCTCAGTAGAGTCCGGGGCCGACGCTGCACGGGCGTCCCGTGGATCTTGGTGGATCGGAGCGGTGATCTAGGCTGTGATCGGCAAGGCGGAGGAGGAGCCGATAGTGGAGCTATCGGCGACGACGACAACGCCGCCGGTCGTCGTATAGGCGCCGATTCGCGCCGCCGAAGATCCACCGGACACGCACTCATCCACCCTTGCGTGAGGTGAATACTGGCTGGCGCGGGAACGTGTCGAGACGGTGCGCGGAGCGGGAGTGTGCCGAGGCGGGTGCGGGAAGCGGAGCGTTCGAGGAGGTGCGGGAACTCGTGACGGGGTGCACACTGGTCCGCGGCCAGACCGCGCATGGAGACCGCAGCCGCGGTCTGCTGCCGCCACGTTCGTGATCCCTTGCCACGTACGGTGCTGCCGGCACGTACGTGATCCCTGCGGTCGCTCCCTGCCTATGTTAACTTGCCCGCGCTATAAGCCGCTTCGCACGGTAGCGGATCATCGCTGAAGGGCCGTGCGCCATACCTGGCGGTGTGGGGTTGTTGATGGCTGAGCGATGCGGGGGACAGCCGTGGCGGCAGGTTTCCGATGCAAACCGACAGACGTGATCAGCCGGCAGGTCCGTGCGTCACGGCCCTCCGCGAGAACTCAACCCGGGCCTTCCGGCCTACTTCTACCTGGCACGTCGGCAAGAAACGCCCTGATGGCCACGGGCACCGGTTCGCCGATGGCCACGGGCACCTGTTGGCAGCTCATGACAGGCCCGGGTGAAATCCCGCGCTGCCGCAAGCCACTTACGTGGCAGCCGGCGGGTTATCCGGAGCTACTGCTCCTGATCTTGATCCGGCTTGCTGTAGGGCTGCGTTGGCGCCAGTTGACCGCGCTGCTCTTGGGTCGGCCGGCCGAAGGATTGGGTGGGTGACTGCTGACTGTGGTTCTCCTGCGCCGACTGGCCATAATCCGGCTCCTGCTGGCCTGTCAGGCCATACGGATGCTCCTGCTCGGGATGTCGGTACGGGGGCTGGCCCTGCTCGGTCTGGCCCTGCTCGGCCTGGCCCTGCTCGGCCTGGCCGTACCTGGGCTGCCCCTGCTCGGTCTGGCCCTGCTCGGCCTGGCCGTACCTGGGCTGCCCCTGCTCGGTCTGGTCGGGCTGGCCGTATTGCTGCTGCCCGTACTGCTGTCCCTGCGAACCATATTGGGGTTGCCCGTACGACTGGCTGGGCTGATCATAGCCTGGCTCGTGCTGGCCTGGCTGGCCGTATTGGGGCTGTTGCCCCTGCTCGGGCTGGCCGTAAGGGGGCTGTCCCTGGCCCGGCTGGCCGTACTGTTGGCCCGGCTGGCCGTACTGTTGGCCCGGCTGGCCGTACTCCTGGCTGGGCTGGCTGTACTCCTGGCTGGGCTGTGCGTAGGGCTGGCTGGGCTGTGCGTAGGGCTGGCTGTACTCCTGGCTGGGCTGTGCGTAGGGCTGGCTGGGCTGTGCGTAGGGCTGGCTGGGCGGTGCGTAGGGCTGGCTGGGCGGTGCGTAGGGCTGGCTGGGCTGTGCGTAGGGCTGGCCCGGCTGGCCGTACTGGCCCGGCTGGCCGTAATGCACGCCGTATTGCGGCTGCCCGTATTGCGGCTGCCCGTAAGGAGCCGGTGCGTAGCCAGCGGGCCTGCTCACCGCCGCGTAGTAGTCACTGGACTGCCGCTGCCAGAGGAATATGAGCGCAGCTAGGCCGATCACCCAACCAGCGATGGTAATGATCCGGCTGGCGATCGTGTTCGTCTGAGCGAAGCTACCGATCAAACCGAGAGTGGCGATCGCGAAGAAGACGGTGGAGACGATCCGCGCCCACGACCTGCCGCGCTTGTTAGCCCACGCCATCCAGAGCCATAGGCCGGCCCCAATCAGCCCGCCGACGACCACGAAACTAACGACCACGCCCACCGCCGCGTTGACCCCGCTTGTGCTGAGATCCGGCCGACGCTGAATGATCATCGTCTTGACCGTATGTATGGTCAAGACGCCAACGATGGCGCCGATGATGGCGAGTGCCGCACCCGTGTACATCAGCCTGACCGCATTGACCATTGACGGCGGCGGTTCGGGCCGCTCGGGGAGCTGCGCACCCTGCGCACCCTGTGGGTATTGCGGATACTGCGGATATTGCGGGTAGTTCGCCATCGTGGCTCCTAGGTTCACGCCCCGGGCGGGCGTGTCAGCCGCTTGCGCGAGTCCTCACGCTTGTGGTGCCGTCTGCAGAGTCTAATAGCCGCACTCCCGGTTACCGGTTCGCTGCAAGGGCCCCCAGTTCTCCCGTGCGCTGGGCGGCTGATCCTTCCGTTGCGGCGCCCAATCGAGGCCCGGGTCGGCCGGCGATAATCGCTACCGACCGCGACTACCTCAGCCGCGCGGCAACTCGGCGGCGCGCCTGGCAAGAGCGGACTTGCGGTTCGCCGCTTGATTCTTGTGGATGACCCCTTTGCTCGCAGCGCGGTCCAACTGCCGGCAGGCCGCGCGCATCGCCTCGGTCGCCGCGCCGACGTCGCTCGCGTCGGCGGCCGCACGGAACTTGCGCACGGACGTCCTCAGCGACGACTTGACCGCCTTATTGCGCACGCGGGCCTTCTCGTTCTGCTTGTTGCGCTTGATCTGGGATTTAATGTTCGCCACGCGAAAGCCTCGCTTGAGGTTTGGTCTTGGATCGGGTCGGCGCGCTGGTTCATGCGATGCGCCGCGGCCCCGTACTGCACGCATGACTGCGCCGAAGAAGGATAGCCGAGGCGGCGGCATCTACTCAAACCGAAGAGTCGCCACCTCGCCAAAGGCACGACCCATCAGCGCCAAGGCCACCACGCGTCACAGTCAATGCCACGACACATCGGGGCCAATGCCGCGACAGATCAGAGTCAAAGCCGCGACACCTCAGCAAGATCATCCGCCGCGCGTCGTGCCCGATCCGGGCCGCACCCAATCCTGCAGGTAGGACGTCCAGTCCTGCGCCGTGGCGGTGCAGTCCGCGAACAGCGCGACTCCGAACCCCCCGGCGCCGCCCGCGCCCGCGCCGCCCTCGCCACGGCCGCCACCATTAGCGCGGTCTCGGCTCTCCCGCGCTGCAGTAACCGCGACCCGGATGCCATGAATGGCCGCGGCGACCGTCTCCGCGTCTGCATGGTGGCCGAGATCACTGTTGTGATAGGCGGGAACGCCGATCAACAACGCTGCGCGGCGGGGTACGGCGCGCAGCGCGAGCGAGGTTTCGCGTTCGACGTATCCGCCGTACCAGGACTGGAAGGGCATCCCTGTGTCGTAACTCAGCACCACGACCTGGCCCACCAGGCCCGCCACCTGCGTCAGGTAGCCGGGCGTCCAGAACACTGGCCTGCGGGTAACTAACTGCGCGGGCAGGCGCAGGCTCGGCAGCGGCTCCAGCTTGGGCACGGCGACGGACAGCGGGTCGGGATGGAGCGCGCGCGTCGCGCTGAGCAACGCGAGCAGGCCGGTGTCGCCGCTTGTCACCGGTCCGAGGTCATAGTGCACGCCGCGGAAGCCCGCACGCAGCACGGCCGCGTCCGCCGCCAGGATGCGGCTACGGGTGGCGGGATCATCGAGGTTGATGTGACCCGGCCCGGTGACGCCGCCAAGCCACGCCGATACCCGCACTCCTGGGCATGCCGAGCGGAACGACGCAAGGAACGTGCCGGCGCGCGCGTACCCGGCTGGTGCGAGCCGCCCTGCGCTGTCGAGCCCGCCAGCGAAGAGGTAGACGTCGCTGATCCCTGAACCGCGAATGCGCGAGGCGAGCAACCGCAGGTCGGCAGGGCTTCGCCGGCCTTCGAGCCAGGCGTGCCCCATCCACAGGGCGTCGTGCCCGGTCGACCTGGCATCGGCCGCCACGGGGCCGCCATCCGCGTGGCCAAGCAGCAAGCCGGCCGTGGCCACAAGCACCACGATGACGATGAGCAGCGCTGCCAGCCGGATCCAGATCCACCCGAGGACGCCTTGCGGGGGCGCGGACGCCGGACCGGACCGCCCCCAGCCGCCAAGGGACGGGGTGCCACCAGATCCAGCGCCACCAGAACCGGTACCGCCAGAACCGGTACCGCCAAATCCAGTCCCACCAGAACCGGAGTCGCCCGACCATCTCCGCCCCGCCTGGCGCACGCCGCGTAAGCCAGTGCCGCGTAAGCCAGTGCCCCGTAAGCCAGTGCCCCCTGAGCTAGCGCGCCCTGAGCCAGTGCCACCTGGCCGGCTGCCCGCCCGGCGCGGGCTTCGTGCCCAGAAGGGGCCGCGTCCGCCTGCTGGCACCCGGCATCCCTCCTTCTCCGCGAGCCGCCTGTTGTCATTGGCCGTCCCGGGGACATGCGACCATGGACGTCGGCAAGTTTGCGCGGTCACCGGCCGAGGCCGCCCTGGCACCCGCTTCACGCGCTCCGGGGCGGCAGCCAAGGCAACGACCCGGGCCCGGCACGAGACCGCGTACCTGACCATTGAACCCTGAACTGGAACCGTGAACCCGACGACGCGCAGACGGACATGCCGTACCACCGACAGCCGTGCCACCGACAGCCGTGCCACCGACAGCCGTGCCACCGACACCTGAGCCGGGCCGTACCGACCCCGCGGTGATTCGCAACTTTTGCGTCATCGCGCACATTGATCACGGTAAGTCCACGCTCGCTGACCGTATGCTCCAGCTCACCGGTGTCGTCGGCGACCGGCAGATGCGCGCGCAGTATCTGGACCGGATGGACATCGAGCGGGAACGCGGCATCACCATCAAGAGCCAGGCCGTCCGGCTGCCCTGGACCGGCCCGGACGGCACGACGTACGTTCTCAACCTCATCGATACCCCAGGGCACGTCGACTTCTCCTACGAGGTATCGCGCTCACTCGCGGCCTGCGAGGGCGCTGTCCTGCTTGTTGACGCCGCGCAGGGAATCGAGGCACAGACGCTTGCCAACCTTTACCTGGCGCTCGACGCGGACCTGCAGATCATCCCTGTCCTCAACAAGATCGATCTGCCCGCCGCGCAACCGGACGCGTACGCGCGTGAGCTTGCCGGGATCATCGGCTGCGAGCCGGACGACGTGCTCCGGGTTTCGGCCAAGACCGGCGCGGGCGTGACCGAACTCCTGAACGCCATTGTCGAGCGAGTCCCGCCGCCGTCAGGCGACGCCGAGGCCCCGGCGCGCGCGATGATCTTCGACTCGATCTACGACACCTACCGCGGCGTCGTGACCTATGTCCGGGTGTTCGATGGGCTTTTGTCCGCCCGGGAGCGCAGCCTGATGATGGCGACAGGCTCGGCACACGAAACGCTCGAGGTGGGCGTGATCTCGCCGGAGCCGCAGCCGCGTCCCGGGCTGGGCGCGGGCGAGGTCGGTTACCTGATCACCGGCGTGAAGGACGTCAGCCAGGCACGGGTGGGCGACACGGTGACAAGCGCGCGCCACCCCGCCGCGCATCCGCTGCCCGGCTACGCTGACCCGAAGCCGATGGTGTTCTCCGGGCTTTATCCGCTTGACGGCGACGACTACCCAGAGCTGCGTGACGCGCTCGACAAGCTGCGGCTGAACGATGCCGCGCTCATCTACGAGCCGGAAACGTCCGCGGCGCTCGGGTTCGGCTTCCGCTGCGGGTTCCTCGGCCTGCTGCACATGGAGATCGTCAGAGAACGGCTCGAGCGCGAGTTCGGCCTCGAGCTGATCTCGACCGCCCCTAACGTCGTTTACCGGGTCGTGCTGGACTCTGGGCAAGAACTGATTGTCACCAACCCCAGTGATTACCCGGGGGGCTCAGGACCGCCCGGGTCCGGCGCCGCGCGGGGCGCCACGGTGCTCCCCAGGGCGGGCACCTCGGACGGGAAGGTCGAGAAGGTCTTCGAGCCAGTGGTCCGTGCCACCGTGCTCGCGCCGAGTGAATACATCGGGCCGATCATGGAGCTGTGCCAGGGCAGGCGCGGCAGCCTCCTCGGCATGGACTACCTGTCCGCCGAGCGGGTCGAGATCCGCTACACGATGCCGCTCGCTGAGATCATCTTCGACTTCTTCGACCAGCTCAAGTCGCGTACTCGAGGTTACGCATCACTCGACTATGAGCCGGCTGGCGAGCAGGAGGCCAATCTGGTGAAGGTCGACATCCTGCTGCAGGGCCAGCCGGTTGACGCGTTCAGCCAGATCGTGCACGCGGACAAGGCCCGCGATTACGGCGTCGCGATGACGGCCAAACTGAAGGAGCTGATCCCGCGCCAGCAGTTCGAGGTGCCCATCCAGGCGGCGATCGGCTCGCGCGTCATCGCCCGCGAGAACATCCGCGCCGTGCGCAAAGACGTGCTGGCCAAGTGCTACGGCGGCGACATCACCCGCAAGCGCAAGCTGCTTGAGCGGCAGAAGGAGGGCAAGCGGCGGATGAAGACCATCGGCCGCGTGGACGTGCCGCAGGAGGCGTTCGTCGCCGCGCTGTCCACTCAGCCGACCAAGCAGCGCTGACCCGGCGGGCTTGTTAAGGCAAGACCTGAAATGATCCCGGACGGCTGCCGCGGATGCGGCATCGATTGGTGCGGGGGGATCCCGGGGGCCCCGGAGACGGGCCCCGGGTGGGGCACCCGAGCTTAAGGGTTCGCCACGGCTCGCCCACCACCGTTAACCTGATTCGCATGGGGTTGGCAGCGTCGGCAAGGGTCATTTCGATCAACACGGGGCGCAGTGTGGCCGCGGAGTGGGCTGGCGCGCTGAAGCGCACCGCGATCGACAAGCGTCCGGTAACCGGCCCGGTGGGCCAGGGCCGCCGCGGCGATCCTGTCGCCGTCGGCAGGCTCGGCCTGGCAGGGGATGAGCAGGCCGACAGGAAACATCACGGCGGGTACGAGCAGGCCGTGTACACGTATGCCCGCGAGGATCTGGACTATTGGGTGGAACGTCTCGGCCGTGAGCTGCCTAACGGCACGTTCGGTGAGAACATCACGACGGGTGCCCTTGACATTTCAGCCGCGCTGATCGGGGAGCGCTGGCAGCTGGGCTCCGCGGTGGTCGAGGTCACCGGACCGCGGATCCCTTGCGCCGTCTTCCAGCACTGGCTTGGTGAACACCGCTGGGTACGGCGCTTCTCCGCCGCGCAACGGCCAGGCGCCTATCTGCGGGTAACCCAGCAGGGTGCGGTCGCGCCTGGCGATCGGGTGGTGGTCCTGGACCGGCCGACGGCCAGCGTCACCGTCGCCGAGTCGATGCGCGCGTACTACGGCGATTCTGCGCTGCTGCTGCGGCTACTCAAGGTCCCAGGACGCGGCCCGCAGTGGGACGAGGTCGCCCGCCGGGTGCTCCGGGCGGCCGAGCCCGCATCCGACCCGGCATAGGCTGGCCGTTACGGAGGTGGCGGTGCGGGCGGTGCGGGCGGCACTTGGAAGCCCCCGCTGGGCGTGACGACGTGGTGCGTGCTTGCGACGGCCAAGAAGAGGACGGCGACCGAGATCAACGCGATGACAGCTACGCCCATCCACCCCAGAATCAGGCCGACGGTGGCCATGCTCATCCCGGCCTCGCCGGTCCTGCGGATCTGCCGCCGTGCGGCGTGACCGCAGATGACGGCGGGGATGGTGGTCAGAATGGGCGCGAACGGCTGCGAAAGTCCGAGGACAAGTGACGCGATCGCCAGCGCGTTCGTACCACGGGCAGCGGGGTGAGCGGCCATCGGGGCCGGCAGCATGGTCCCGAACGGTCCCGCGGGAAGGTCGCAGGTCAGCGCAGCAAGATCGGCGTACGTACGCGACGCGAAGACGTCGGCCACGCGCTCGTCGTACTCGTCCTTGGTCAGCCGGCCCTCGGCGAACGCGGCCTTGAGCACGTCCACGGCCCTGTCACGATCGCCATGGGATGCTCGCAACCGGCCGTAATCACCGCCCGTCATACCGTGGTCTGGCGCAGTTGCCATGGGCGCCTCCCGCAACGTGTGACCCTTGGTTGAGTCTAACTCGCGGCAGCGCGCATCCGGCCTGGCGCATGCGTTCGACCGGTGATTGCCCGTCGGTTAACGTGGCTCGTCAGCATCGGCAGCGCAGGTGGCACTCGTCCGCACTGCGGATCTGACGGTAACGAGCAACAGGAAACCAGCAGGAAACGAGCGAGATGAGCGCAGCAGCACCCGACGGCGAGCCGGTTCCGCCTGACGGCCAGTTGCCTGCCAGCGCGCTTGGGTGCGCCACGCGGCAGCCGTTCGGTATCTATGTCCATATCCCCTTCTGCGGGACGCGCTGCGGGTACTGCGATTTCAACACCTACACCGCGGCCGAGCTTGGGCCTGGCGTTTCCCGCGGCAGCTACGCGGACCTCGCTATCGCCGAGGTCCGGCTGGCGCGGCGCGTGCTCGGCGCCGCGGACGTGCCCGTGCGCAGCGTGTTCTTCGGCGGCGGCACTCCGACGTTGCTGCCGCCCGCCGATCTGGGGAAGATCCTCTCCGCGATCGGGGTGGAGTTCGGCTTCGAGCGCGGCGTCGAGGTCACGGCCGAGGCCAATCCGGAAACGGTGGACGAGCGTTCGCTGTCCGCACTGCGTGGCCACGGGATCAACCGGATGTCGTTCGGGATGCAGAGCGCGGCGCCGCACGTGCTCGAGGTTCTTGACCGTGTGCACACCCCGGGCAGGCCCGCTCGTTGCGTCGCGTGGGCGCGTGCCGCCGGCTTCACCGGGGTGAACCTCGACCTCATCTACGGCGCGCCAGGCGAGACCGATCAGGACTGGGCGCGCAGCGTGGCGGCCGCCATCGCCGCCGGGCCCGACCATATCTCCGCGTACTCGCTCATCGTGGAGAATGGCACGCGGCTTGCCGCCAGGATCGCCCGCGGCGAACTGCCCGCGCCCGACGACGATGCCGCGGCCGACCGCTACCTCGCAGCGGATGACATGCTGGCCGCCCGCGGGCTGGCCTGGTATGAGATATCCAACTGGGCGGCGGGGGAGCAGTCCAAGTGCCGCCACAACCTGCTGTACTGGACAGACGGCAACTGGTGGGGGATCGGTCCTGGCGCGCACAGTCACGTTGGCGGCACCCGGTGGTGGAACGTCAAGCATCCGGCGGCCTACGCCACCCGGCTGGCCGCGGGGGTCAGTCCGGGGCATGCACGGGAAATCGTCACGCCGGGCCAGCGCGAACTCGAGCAGATCATGTTGCGCACGAGGCTCGCCAGCGGGTGCCCGGTCGGCCTCCTCGGCACGGGTGGACGGGCTGCCGCGAAGCGTGCCGTGGCGGCCGGGCTCGCGGATACGGCGGCGTACGGCTCAGGCCGGGTAGTGCTCACCAGGCGCGGGCGGTTGCTCGCGGACGCCGTCATCCGCGACCTCACGGACTAAGCGGGGGTCGTCCCCCGCGGCTGGCTCAGCGGGGCTCTCGGGTCGTCCCCCGGGCTGGCTCAGCGGGGGTGCGGGGCCGTCCCGGGCTGGCTCAGCGGGGGTGCGGGGGCCGTCCCGGGCTGGCTCAGCGGGGGTGCGGGGGCCGTCCCGGGCTGGCTCAGCGGGGGTGCGGGGGCCGTCCCGGGCTGGCTCTGCGGGGGTGCGGGGGCCGTCCCGGGCTGGCTCAGCGGGGGTGCGGGGGCCGTCCCGGGCTGGCTCAGCGGGGGTGCGGGGGCCGTCCCGGGCTGGCTCAGCGGGGGTGCGGGGGCCGTCCTGGGCTGGCTCAGCGGGGGTCGTCCCCCGGGTCAGCGGTGTGCACGATGTGGACGATGTGGACGCATATCCAGCCCGGAATCCGGTAAAGCTCGCCGCGGTTGGCGGCGACCGCCGCGCGCACGGCGTAGATCAGCAGTGCGAGCCCGGCCGCGATGATCAGCGACAGCCCGACAGACAGGCCCGTCATGACGGTATCGAGCGCGAGGATGCCGCCGATGATCACAAACGAGAGTGAGTAGAGAACCGTGGTCATCCACAGATTCAGTGCCTGGGCCGCGTGGAAGCGCAGATAGCGTGACTCATTCCGCTTGAGCAGGTAGAGGGCCAGCGGCGGGAGAAATGCGAAGAAGATCATGCCGAGGTAGGCCACCATCGCCCAGAGCAGGTCGTCGTCGCGGCCCGATGGGCCGTACGTGACCGCTTTGCCGCGCGTGTCTTGCGTGCCGCGCGTGTCTTGCGTGCCGCGCGTGTCTTGCGTGCCGCGCGTGTCCTGCGTGCCGCGCGTGTCTTGCGTGTCCGGCTGGTCGTGCGCTAGTGCGGGTGCCCGGTCGCGTACGCCTGAATCGGGGGCCGAGCGACGATCCAGCCGCATGGGCCCCGTGAACGGCCCGCTCGGCGGTCCCGTGTGTGGCCCACCAGGGGTCCTGGCCAGCGGTCTCTCCAGTGGCCCGCGCTGCGCTCCCGTGAAAGGCCCTGCCGCTTCTTGATCGTCAGGGTCACCCGACTCGGCGAACGGTACTCTCGAATACCCCGTCGTTGCCTCCAGTGTCATTGCCTCCAGTGCCTTTCGTTCACTACTACATCCCACCACATCACGATTGGGGGACCTCCCCCTAGTCCGACGCCGTGACGAAGTCGATAAGTTCCTCAACGCTGCGAAGCAGTCCAACCTCCAGGTCGCCGTAGGTGCTCACCGCAGCGAGAATCCGCCGCCACGCGGTGCCGGTATCGGCGGTCGCGCCTGTTCCCCAGCCCAGCGCGGCCACGATGCCCGCTTTCCACGGGATGCCGCGTGGCACCTCCGGCCATCCGTCGATGCCGAGCACAGACGGCTTGACGGCCTGCCAGATGTCAACGAACTCGTGCCCTGTGACGTGCACATGCGGCGACCTCACCGCGGCAGCGACGCGGCTTTCCTTCGACCCGGCGACGAGGTGATCTACCAGGATGCCGAGTCGGCGGTTCGGCCCTGGATCGAACTCGGTCACGAGCGTCGGCAGGTGATCGACTCCCTCGAGGTACTCCACGACGACACCTTCGATCCGCAGGTCGTCGCCCCAGATCTTTTCCACGAGTTCAGCGTCGTGCAGCCCTTCGACGTAGATCCTGCTCGCTCTGGCCACCCGCGCCCTTTCCTGCGGCAACGCCAGCGAGCCTGACGGTGTCCGCGCCCGGCCTTGGGACGAACCCCGGCCAGGCGGCGCCTGCCGGATCAGGGTCACCGGCTGGCCCTCAAGCAGGAACGTGGCAGCCGCGAGCGGGAAAACCCGGTGCCTGCCGAATCGATCCGCCAGCGTCACAGCCTGTTTGTCACAGGCCACGACCGCGCCGCAAAAGGTGGCGTCAGCAGTCTCCACGACCAGCCCTGGAGCGGCCTCGACCTGCGGCAACTGCCCGTCCCGGCGACCATGAGCGCCGCGCGGTCCTCGCCAGTGCCCAGCGAGCACGTCATGCCCGTAGTCCCTGCTGCGCATAACCGCCCTTCGCCCTTGGCCGCCACGCTGATCCACGTCCGCTGCCTAGCGTTCTGCACGGGTCCGCGCGCTTTGCCGCGCTAGCCCCGCGCCCGGACGCTACCTCAAACACCGGCCTGGCCGCGCGGGAACGGAAGCGCCGCGCCGGTGGTTCTTCCATAGAGTAGGAGATTTGCTGCTACGGATAGTCCACTGTCGAGGAGCCTTAGTCGCGCAATACACTTGGCACTCGGGAGTTATGAGTGCCAAGGAGGTGAGCACGTGCTCGACGACCGCAAGCTAGAGGTGCTGCGCACAATCGTCGAGGATTACGTGTCCACCAACGAGCCGGTCGGCTCGAAGGCCCTTGTCGACCGGCACAGTCTGGACGTGTCCCCGGCGACCATCCGCAATGACATGGCCATACTCGAGGAGCAGGGTTACATCACGCAACCGCACACGAGCGCGGGCCGGGTGCCGACTGACAAGGGCTATCGCCTGTTTGTGGACCGGTTGTCTGGCGTTAAGCCGCTGTCGGTGGCGGAGCGGCGGGCGATCGAGACGTTCCTCGCGGGTGCGTACGACCTTGATGACGTGGTCACCCGTACTGTCCGGCTGCTTGCCCAGCTAACCCGGCAGGTCGCGGTGGTCCAGTACCCGTCGTTGACGAGGTCGGCGGTCCGGCATGTTGAGCTCGTGCCGCTCGCGGGCCGGCGGCTGCTCCTTGTCCTGATCACTGGTAGCGGCCACGTGGAGCAGCGCGCGGTCGACCTTCCCGACGCGATGACCGATGACGAGATCGCGCATCTGCGTGCCGTGCTCAACGCGTCGCTCGATGGGCGTTGGATCACCGATGCGCCGCGCATCGTGTCTAGCCTGCCGGACAGGCTGGAGCCGGCCGCGAGGCCGAATGCCGTGGCGGTGTTCTCCGCGATTCTGGAGATACTTGTCGAGAACCACGACGGGAGGGTCGTGTTCGGCGGCGCGGCCAACCTGGCCGCCGCTGCGGACTTGTCCATTGGCCTGCGTGAGGTCCTCGAGGCGCTCGAGGAGCAGGTGGTGCTGATTCGCCTGCTGGGTGAGGCGGCCGAACCCGCCTCGGTTACGGTGCGGATCGGCGCGGAGAACCCGGTAGAGGGATTGCGAGGCACGTCGGTGGTGACGACTGGTTACGGCGGGGGAGACCAGGTTGTGGCGAGGCTCGGCGTGCTCGGGCCGACCCGGATGGACTATCCCGGTGCGATGGCGGCCGTGCGGGCTGTCGCACGGTACGTGAGCCAGATTCTGGCGGGGTCGTAGTGGCGACCGACTACTACGCGGTGCTCGGCGTCCGGCGCGATGCTAGCCAGGACGAGATCAAGAAGGCCTATCGCAGGCTCGCGCGTGAGCTGCACCCGGACGTCAACCCGGACCCGCAGACCCAGGAACGGTTCAAGGAGATCACCCAGGCGTATGAGGTGCTCTCGGACGCCGAGAAGCGTCAGATGTACGACCTGGGCGCCGACCCGTTCGCCCCGACCGGCGCTGCCGGGCCGGGCGGCTTTGCCGCCGGGTTCCCGTTCAGCGACATCATGGACGCTTTCTTCGGGGCCGGCGCGGGTTCACGCGGGCCACGCAGCAGGGCACGCAGGGGCAGGAACGCGACGCTGCGGGTCGAACTCGATCTCGCCGAATGCGCTTTCGGCACCACCAGGGAACTAGTGGTCAACACGGCGGTCGTCTGCCCCACCTGCTCGGGTGAGGGCACGGCGCCAGGGACACATCCGGAGACATGCGAGGTCTGCGGCGGGCGCGGCGAGGTGAGCCAGGTGACCCGCTCCTTCCTCGGCCAGGTGATGACCACCCGGCCGTGTCCACGGTGTGGTGGGCACGGCACGGTGATTCACCATCCGTGTCCCGAATGCGACGGGGATGGCCGGGTCCGTACCCGCCGTACCATCAAGGTGCCGATCCCGGCTGGCGTGGAGGATGGAACGCACATCCAGCTCGCCGGGGAAGGCGAGGTCGGCCCAGGCGGCGGGCCGCCAGGTGACCTGTTCCTCGAAATCGTGCAGCGCCCGCACCCGATTTTCGAACGGCGCGGCGACGACCTGCACTGCACGTTGACGATCCCGATGGCTGCCGCCGCCCTCGGCGCGACGCTGTCGGTGGAAACCCTGGATGGCAAGCAGCAGGTCGATATCCGGCCTGGCAGCCAATCTGGTCAGGCGATCCCGTTGTACGGCAAGGGCATGCAGCACCTGAACGACAGCGGCCGCGGCGACCTGGTAATACATGTGACCGTCGAGACGCCCACCAAGCTGGATGCGGAGCAGGAGCACCTGTTGCGTGAATTGGCCCGGCTGCGCGGCGAGGAAGCGCCTCCTGGCAAGTTCGCGCCTGGATCGCAGGGATTGTTTTCCCGGCTGCGCGATGCCTTCAACGGCCGTTAGCGCGCACGCGCGGGGGCTGCCCTGAGCGCGCCCGTCTTCCTTGCCGAGCCCTCCAAACTCGGCGCGGACAACGTGGTGCTGGCCGGCGCCGAGGGCAGGCACGCGGCGACGGTGCGGAGAATCAGGCCTGGCGAGCGGGTTGATCTGACGGACGGCGCCGGGCAGATCGCCGAGTGCGTCGTGATCAGAACAGCGCAGGGGCGCCTGGATCTCAGGGTCGTGACACGGCACACGCAGCCGCAGCCAGAGCCCGCCCTCGCCGTCGTTCAGGCGATCCCGAAAGGCAGCAGGGGAGAGCTCGCGGTCGAGTTGATGACGGAGGCCGGGGTGGACGTTATCGTCCCGTGGGCGGCGGAGCGTTCCATACCGCGATGGCAGGGCGCGCGGGGCGAGAAAGCCGTTTCCCGTTGGCGTGATACCGCACGCGAGGCGGCGAAGCAGGCGAGGCGGGCGTGGCTGCCCGATGTCACGCAGCCGGCGGTGACGCACGAGGTGGCCGCGATGATCAAGGCGGCCACCTGCTCTGTCCTGCTCGAACCTGGCACGAGCACGCGGCTCGCCGATGTGCGGATGCCCGGAACGGGAAATGTGATCCTCATCGCCGGGCCGGAAGGCGGCATCACCGAGGCGGAGGGCAGCGCATTCGCCGCCGCGGGCGCGGTGCCCGCCAGGCTCGGCCCATCGGTGCTCCGTACCTCAACGGCCGGCGCGGTAGCAGCGGCGGTGCTCCTCAGCCGTACCGGCCGATGGTGAAGTGACTCCTCGACCCGCCCGTCGGGGGCGCTCCAATCCTTCAGGCCGCGGGTTAGGGCGTGGTCAGGGTGTGCGTCGCTCGTGCCGATTTGTGCCTGTCCGGGCTGGCGGACGGCCAGGGTGACGGCGACCACGACGAGACGGACGGCGTCGGCGAGGGTGTCGGTTTCGGCGACTTTGTCGCTTTCGGCGACCTAGTGGGTGTCGGGGACTTTGTCGCTTTCGGCGACCTAGTGGGTGTCGGGGACTTTGTCTTTGTCTTTGTCTTTGTCTTTGTCTTTGTCGGTGTGGGCTTCGATGCGGCGCGCGAGGCAGCCTTTGTCGTTCCCGTGCATGCTCCTCTTGTCGCGCTCGCGCTGGGCGAGGGGTGGGCCCGGCTCGTTGCAGGCGTCGCGCTGGACTCGCACGGGGTCGCGGACGCGATGATGGCCGGTTGACTCGATGTGCTGAAGGCCGACTGTGGCGGACTGGACGTTACCGGCGGTGCGACCCCTTGCTGGCCCGATCCCTGGCTGCCTCCTTGACCGCCCACTTGCTGCCCGCTTTGGCTGTCCGGGGTTGTCAATCCGACCGTGACACCTACACCCTGCCGCAGGCCGGGCACAGCGAGGACCGTCACAGAAACGGCGATGAGGACGGCTCCGCCGGTGGCAAGTACCGGGCGCAGCCAGCCTTCGCCTGCGCGCAGCCGGCCGGGCACGGAGGACCTCAGGGCCACCGCGATCGAGGCGATGGCCGACAGCACCGACGCGATGGCGGGCAGCAAGACAGACTTGATGGCCGCGACTGCCGGCCGCAGATCGGGCAGGCCGGTCCGCAGGTCGGCGAGGGCGGATCGCAGCCAGCCAAGGAACAGGCCGAAGCTGTCCGGGGCCCGCTCGTGCGCGATCCTGCTGCGGATCCGCTCCAGGCCGTCCTCGGAGGGCACGACGCTGTCTGCGGCCGCGTGCAACGCACGGCGCAGGCGCTCGCCGTAGTCTGGTTCCGGTTCGGTCATGACTCCTGCTCCAGCACGCTGCGGAGCGCGGCCATGCCCCGCGCCGTGTGACTTTTCACCGCTCCCTTGCTGATCCCCATGGTGGTTGCGATCTGCGCTTCCGACAGATCCGCGTAGTAGCGCAGCACCAGCGCCTCCCGCTGGCGGGCGGGCAGATCCCGCAGCGCGGCGATGACCGCCGACCGCTCCAGCAAGGCAATCGCCCCCAGTTCGGCGCTTGGCGCGTCCGGCGCCGGTTTCGGCGCGTACTTATCCACCACCGCCCTATGCCGCAGCACCGACCGGGATCGGTTGACCACCGATTGGCGCAGATAAGAAAGCGCCTTGTCGCCGTCACGCAGCCGCCGCCAGGCTGCGTGCATCGCCACGAACGCGTCCTGCACGACCTCCTCCGCGGTGGCGGCGTCACGGACAAGAATCGCCGCCAAGCGCACCAGCGACTGATAGTTCGCGCTATACAGCGCGCACACCGCATCGTCGGAAAACTGCTCGGCCGCGATCGAACCCATAACGCTTCCCGCCACAAGGGTTTCGGTCACGTCAGTGTGACGCGCGGCCTTGCCGCTAGGTTCACCGATGGTCATGGCTGTTCGGCGTTGTCCGGGTCCAGGCAACCGGTGGCCGAGGAGTGCCTGGATCATCCGCAGGAGTGCCTGGATTCCTGGGAGTGCCTGGATGCCTAGGAGCGCCTGGGCGCCTGGGAGTACCTGGGCGCCTAGGAGTACCTGGGCGCCTGGGAGTGCCTGGAGAGGGTGCGGTTAACGTCCGGCGCGCCGTCGAGCGCACCAGGGGAGCACGCAGCGTGCCCACGAGGGCAGCACGTTCCGTGTGATGAGCACATCGCCTGCTCGCCGCTGCCTCGCCGTATCGGCACCATTGTCGGCACGGTTGCGTGCGAGCCTCGGCGTGTTCGCGCGCCGTGACGGCGCCGTGTTCGCCGTCTTCGCGCGCCGTGACGGCGCCGTGTTCGCCGTGTTCGCGCCCCGTGACGGCGCCACGTTGCCGCCTGGCCGCGGGCCCGTGTCCCGCGCGGACGCTGCTGGCATGCGTCCTAACCCGCTGATCCCGGCCGCTGGCTGAGCCGACACTTATATTCGGCGGTCTCCCGGCCGTCGATCGCCGCTGCTCGGTCATGCTTCAACGCCACCCCTGCCGACTCCGCGCCGCCCGCCTCTGTCCGGCCACCCGGCTGACGTGCTCTTTCCTTTGTCGCGGCCATGCGGTGATTGCGGCGGGTTTTCACGAAATCGTAATCACAGCAAGGTATGCGCACCAGGGGTCCCCTGGCCTAGCTACCGCTCGCGACGGGTAGCCCGCTGGGCGCTCGCGCTACAGGCAACCCCATGAACGCTCGCTCCACCATGGACAAGCCAAGAATATGGTGGGCGGCCACAACGTGTGCGGCTTACACACATGTTCCAACAACGGTGCGTTCGGGCCGGTTCGCGGTGCGCAGCCGCAGCGGATACGATCTTTAGGTGCCTGACTGCTTGTTCTGCAAGATTGCTGCCGGTGAGCTCCCAGCTGAGCGGGTTATGGAGAGCCACCGCACGATGGCGTTCCGTGATATCAACCCACAGGCTCCCGTCCATGTGCTTGTCATCCCGAAGGAACACCATCCGGACGCGGCAGCGCTGGCCGGGGCTGCCGACGGCCTGCTCGCTGAGGTGGTCGGTCAGGCGCATCGAGTGGCAATGGCCGAGGGTGTCAGCGACGATGGTTATCGTCTGGTTTTCAACACAGGTTCGCGCGCCGGTCAGACAGTTTTCCATGCGCACGTCCACGTACTTGGCGGCCGTGCCATGGCCTGGCCGCCTGGCTAAGCGGGCGGCTGGCTGGTGGCGCCGGGTAGTGCCGGCTAGCGGCCGGTAAATGCTCCTGTAGACGAGTCTGTCCGGAGCGCTGCTGTCGGGAGCGCTGCTGTCGGGAGCGCTGCTGTCCGGAGCGCTGCTGTCCGGAGCACTGCCAAGCCGCTACCATGTTCGCGGCTGCCAAGCCGCTAGCATGGTAGGTGCACGCGAGCGTGGGCCTGTGGGGGAGCCGGGGGTCGTCTCCTTGGCCAGCAGAGCGGGCGGAGAAACGAGTATTGGCCGATTCATCGAGTGATTCCCGCACTCGCGGTGAAAGGACCGTCGTAAGTGCGGCGCGCGAGGAGAGCACCACGCCACAGCCACGGCCGAGCACCGGGGACGGACGGTCCCAAGTCAAGATCGTAGTTCCCGGTGACCATTCAATGGTCAGCCTGCTGGGTTCGGGGGATGAACTCCTGCACGTTATCGAGCGTGGATTCGACGCCGACATCCACGTGCGGGGTAACGAGATCACTGTCACTGGGCAACCATATGAAAATGCCCTGGTCACGAGGCTGTTTGAGGAATTGATCGAGCTTCTGGGCAGCGGCGCGGAACTGTCCGCGGACGCCGTGGAGCGGAGCTTGTCGATGCTGCGCCGCGGCGGCGGCGAGCGCCCGGCCGACGTGCTCACACTGGACATACTGTCCTCCCGCGGCCGGACGATCCGCCCGAAAACGGTGAACCAGAAGCGCTACGTCGATGCGATCGATCATCACACGATCGTGTTCGCCATCGGTCCTGCGGGCACCGGGAAGACGTACCTGGCCATGGCGAAGGCCGTGAAGGCGCTGCAGGCCAAGCAGGTCAACCGGATCATTCTGACCAGGCCAGCCGTGGAGGCTGGCGAGCGTCTCGGCTTTCTCCCTGGAACGCTCTACGAGAAGATCGATCCTTACCTGCGACCGCTGTATGACGCCCTGCACGACATGATCGATCCAGACTCGATCCCGCGGCTGACGTCGGCTGGCACGATCGAGATCGCACCGCTCGCCTACATGCGCGGCCGCACCCTGAACGACTCGTTCATCATTCTGGACGAGGCGCAGAACACCTCGCCTGAGCAGATGAAGATGTTCCTCACCCGGCTCGGGTTCGGGTCGAAAGTCGTGGTCACAGGCGACGTGACGCAGGTTGACCTGCCGGCTGGGCAGCCCAGTGGCCTGCGTGTGGTGCAAGAAATTCTCGAAGGCCTGGACGATATTCATTTCACCCGGCTGACCAGCCACGACGTTGTGCGGCACCGGCTGGTCGGTGACATCGTCGACGCGTACGAGCGGTATGACGCCCGCAGCAAGCCTGCTGGCACGCTCGCCGCGGGCCAGCAGGGCACACGCCTCCAGCGCGGCCAGCGCAAACGTGGGCGGTGACCGGGCCTGATGAGGCCGCAGGTGAGTGCGAGTAGCCATTGAGTATCGACATCGCGAACGAATCCGGCGTCGCCGTCAGTGAGGAGGCACTCGCGGGACTTGCCGCGCACGTGCTTGGCAGGCTGCGCATCCACCCCCTCGCCGAACTGTCCGTGCTGCTGGTCGACGAGCGGGCGATGACCGACCTGCATCAGCGGTGGATGGGCGAGCCGGGTCCCACCGACGTGCTTGCCTTCCCCATGGACGAGCTGCGGCCACCGCACATGAGCGGCGCCCGCGCGATGGGTGGGGGGCACGAGCCGGAGCCGGTTCCTGGCCTGCTCGGCGACGTCGTACTGTGCCCGCAGGTCGCGGCGAGGCAGGCGCAGGCACAGGGGCACCGCACCGAGGACGAGGTCGAGCTCCTGTGCGTCCACGGCATTTTGCATCTGCTCGGATACGATCACGCCGACCCTGAAGAACATGCCACGATGTTCGGCCTGCAGGAGCAGCTGCTCGCGTCCTGGCGCGCATCCTCCCGTGGCGCCAGCGAGACAGATGTGGATCTTCCTGGGACGGCGGGGGAGCCGCGTGGCGGCGCGACACGCGGCGGCGTGTCGCAGGAAGAACATGCCGGGGAGCCGCCCAGGGAGGCCCCTGGAGGGCGGGAAAGGCCTGGGTGATGTCGCCCATGGGGTGGCTTGTGTCCGGTGCGGTCCTGCTGACGATCCTGGCTGGTCTGTGCGCGAGCGCCGAGGCCGCGCTTGCCCGCGTGTCCAGGGTGCGCGTACAGGAACTTGTTACGCAGGGCCGCCGTGGTTCTGATCGGCTGCGCGAGATGCTGACCGACGCGCCGCGTTCGCTGAACGTCGTGCTGCTCTTGCGGGTGAGTTTCGAACTGTCCGCGGTTGTCGTCGTCACGGCTGCGTTCGTCCGGCTCTTCGGTCCTGGCGCGCGGGCGTTTTGCACGGCCGTGGCGGTCATGATCGTGGTCAGTTATATCGCTGTCGGCGTGACTCCGCGCACTCTCGGCCAGCAGCATGCGGACCGGGTGGCGCTCGGCGCGGCGACGGTCCTGTACCCGGTGGTCCGGGTGCTCGGCCCGCTCACCAGATTGCTGATCAGCCTCGGCAACGCGCTCACCCCTGGCAAAGGGTTCCGCGGCGGCCCGTTCGCGTCCGAGGCTGAGCTGCGGGATCTCGTCGACCTGCTCGAGCAGCGCAGGGTGATCGAGCCGGGCGAGCGGGAGATGATCCATTCCGTCTTTGAGTTCGGCGACACCTTGGTGCGCGAGGTGATGGTTCCGCGCACGGACATCGTCTTCATCGAACGCTCCAAGACTCTCCGCCAGGCGCTTTCGCTGGCGTTGCGTAGCGGCTTCTCCAGGATCCCCGTTGTCGGTGAGAACGAGGACGATGTCGTCGGCATTGCCTATATCAAGGACATCGTGGCGCGGAGCCATGAATACCGCGACGGCGAGTCGGTGGAGAAGGTCGAGTCGATCATGCGGTCGGCAACGTATGTGCCCGAGAGTAAGCCGATCGACGAACTGCTACGGGAGATGCAGGCGCGGCAGATCCATCTCGCCATCGTCATCGACGAGTACGGCGGCACAGCCGGCCTCGTTACCATCGAGGACATCCTCGAAGAACTCGTCGGTGACATCGCCGACGAATACGACCGCGAGCAGCCAGCGGTCGAATGGCTGGCTCCAGACAAGGCTAGGGTGACTGCGCGACTGGGTGTAGACGAGCTTGCCGACCTGTTCGGCGTCACCATCGAGGCCGAAGATGTCGAGACCGTAGGCGGCCTGCTCGCCCACGCGCTCGGCCGGGTACCCATTGCGGGTTCTGTGGCGAAGGTGGCTGGCCTGCGCCTCACTGCGGAGAGCCTGGCGGGCAGGCGCAATCGGATCTCGACAGTAGTGGTGGAACGCGTACGTGCGACGGCCGCGCGGCCAGGCGGTCCTTCGGCGTAGCGTGGCATCCTCACCGGCGCAACCATCGTGCCGTGAGATGCTGCCGTCGCCTGCGAGGGCTGCCGATGTCCGGGCGAACTAGGGGGCGGGAGTGGCAGGGTGAGTGCATGATCGCGGGCATCGACGTGGCCGTTGCCTTAACTGCTGCGGGTGACCGTCGTTGCATCTACCGAACGGCTCCAGCACATGTTCCGAACATCTCCCGAACGGCTGCCGCGCGCCGCTTTCCGGCAACCAGCGCTGGTGGCCAGCCAAACGGGGTCCTGGTGGTCGGCCGAACGAGCGGCGGGTTTCTGGTGGTGGGCCGAACGAGCGAGCTGGGGTCCTGGTGGCCGGCCGAACGAGCGGTCGGCCCTGTGGCCGGCCGAATGAGCGGCCGGGCGGGTCCTTGTGGCCGGCCAACTGAGCGGGCGGGCCCAGATGGCCAGCCAACAACCGAGTGAAGGTGACGAGATGGATCCCGATCCCGAGGACGTGAAGATCATTACGCTGGCGCGGTCAACGCGGGCGCGAGTTTCCGCGTCAGAGGGCGCGGCGGTGCGCGACGAGACTGGGCGGACGTACGCAGCGGCCGCCGTATCGCTGCCCTCGCTCCGGCTTTCCGCGCTGCGCCTCGCGGTCGCCATGGCGGCATCGAGCGGAGCGACGAACCTGGCCGCCGCGGCTTGGGTCAGCGACGCGGATGCGCCCGACCCGGGTGACATCGCCGCGGTCCGTGATCTCGGGCCGGCCGCAGTGGTGATCAACGCCGCGCCCGACGGCACGATCCGCTCGACGCACACCGCCTGAGGCAGCCGGCCACCGAGCAGCCGGCCACCGAGCAGCCGGCCACCGAGCAGCCGGCCACCGAGCAGCCGGCCACCTTTGACCGATGTCCCAACGGGTGCCAGTTTTGGCGCCGAGCGGCGATCGATCTTGGATTGCGGTCGGCGGCCGTTTGCCGCGCTGCCGCGCAGTCGCGCATCACTGGGCCTGCTGACCGCAAGCAGGTGCCGTTCCGCCTGCTGAGCGCGTAACCGGGCCGACGGGAGTTAGGCTGGGCCAGGTTGCTTGCGCATGGACTTGCGCCAGACGAATTTCAGGCCTGACCAGTCGTGATCGAGCGCTGCTACCTTGACATCGACCACACCGACCGGCAGCAGCAGCTCGCGAAGGCCATTTTCTGTGATGTCGGATGAGTGGCCGACCGCGCGTCGGGGCCACGCGATCCACAGCGAACCATTCGCGGTGAGGCTCACTGCTAGCTCGGCCAGCTCACGTTCGAGCTGCCGCCGCGAGCGGCAGAAGACGACCGTGATGTCAGCCGGATCGGCCGATGGCGCTGCGCGTCGGGCGACGCCCACATCCGGCGGGAGCCCTGGAATGACCCAGCCCGCTGGCGCGTGCTTGAGCTGTACCCGGTGCCCGGATCTCACCCCGAGCTTTTTGGCGAGCGGCGTGCCCGAGTACCCCGCGGCTCGGCTATGAGTTGTCTCAGTCATGGCAGTGTCGCAGTCATGGCAGTGTCGCAGCCATCGCAGTGTCGCAGCCATCGCAGTGTCGCAGCCATCGCAGTGTCGCAGCCATCGCAGTGTCGCAGCCATCGCAGTGTCGCAGCCATCGCAGTGTCTCAGTCATGGCAGTGCCACAGCCATCGCAGTGTCTCAGTCATGGCAGTGCCGCAGCTATGGCAGTGCCGCAGCCATGGCAGTGCCGCAGCCATGGCAGTGTCTCAGTCATGGAAGCCCAATCGTCGGAGCTGCTTCGGGTCCCGCTGCCAGTCCTTTGCGATCTTGACCCTGAGGTCCAGGTAAACCCTGCTGCCAAGGAGCGCCTCGATTTGCCGGCGTGCATGGCTGCCGACGTCCTTGAGCCTGGCGCCCTTGGTACCGATGACGATGGCCTTCTGGCTCGGCCGCTCCACGTACATGAACGCATGGATGTCGATGAGCCCGCTGTCGCCGCGCCGCGGCGACATTTCCTCCACCAGCACGGCAATCGAATGCGGTAGCTCGTCCCTGACTCCCTCAAGTGCGGCCTCGCGGATCAGCTCGGCGACCAGCTGCTGCTCCGGCTCGTCCGTCAGCTCCCCGGCCGGGTAAAGCGGAACGCCTTCAGGCAGATGCGAAACGAGCACATCGGCGAGGACATCAAGCTGGTCACCGGTGACGGCGGACACGGGGACGATGTCCGCCCAGCTACCGAGGCGGTCGACGGCCGTGAGCTGGCTGGCAACCTGGTCCCTCGAGGCCTGGTCGGTCTTGGTGACGATGGCGACGACGGGCGTCTTGCTCAAGGCGCCGAGCTCACGAGCGAGGAACCTGTCCCCACGGCCCACGGGCTCCGCGGCGGGCACGCAGAAGCCGACCACGTCGACCTCGGTCAGGGTGGAGCGGACCAGGCTGTCCAGCCGTTCGCCGAGCAACGTCCGCGGCTTGTGAAGTCCCGGGGTGTCCACGAGGATGAGCTGCGCATCCGGTCGGTGCACGATCCCCCGCACCGCTCGCCTGGTCGTCTGCGGGCGGCTGCTCGTGATCGCCACCTTGGTGCCCACGAGCGCGTTCATCAGGGTTGACTTGCCCACATTCGGCCGGCCCGCGAAGCAGGCGAAACCGGAACGGAACGCAGGCCCTCCGGACAGGGGTGGCGAGTTCACGATGCCGATTCTCCTCCACCTGGCGCGCAACCATAATCGCGCGCTAGCTCCCCATCGCACACTATGGCCCCATCACGCTCACCAGCATGGATATGAGGCGTTGCCGCTATCGTGCGCCGTCAGGGTCGCTGGGCCAAGGAGCGTCGCCGGGCTCGATAGTCCCATAACTGGCTTCTACGGCACATACGTCATGTGGGGAATGCTATGAATCTCTGAAATCATCCGGCAGGATGTGATGGCGCGGTTCACCGTGTCTCGGGGAAAGGGGAGAGCCCGTTGCTGATCATTTTCGGCCTCAAGGTCTTCTTCCGCACCGTCGGCCAGGGCGTGTTCCATTGCCCACGCTGCGGCGGGGACCGCCAGTACCGGCTGCGGGCTGGCCGGCGTTTCTTCACCGTGTTCTTCCTGCCCATCATCCCGCTGAACAAGGCCGGTGAGCACGTCCAGTGCATGGCCTGCCATACGCGCTTCCACACCGACGTGCTCAGGTTGCCGACGGCGGCGCAAATGTCGGCCGCGCTGCCAGCGGGCATGCGCACGGCCGTCGTGACAATGCTCCAGGCGGGCGGCCCCGTCAGCCACATGGCGCGGCAGCAGGCGATCGAGGCAGTTCGCGGTGCGGGCGGCAGCGGCTACAGCCCGGGGAACCTGGACGCGGACCTCGCCCGGCCGGTGCGGCTTGACGCAGGCGCCCTCGCCCAGGTTGGCGCGCAGCTTACACCCGAGGCCAAGGAGTGGTTCTTCGCGCAGGTCGTGCGGATCGCCGTCGCGGACGGCCCGCTTTCAGCGGCCGAGAGGCGGGCCGCGCAGGCGATCGGCCAGGACCTTGGCATGACCCCAGCTCAGACGCTGGGCGTGGTCACCATGACCGAGCAGGCAGCGCCACACGACTGACCTGCTCGACCGTCGGCCGTGAGCGGCGCCGTCACACCGCGACGTCCGCGTGGCTGGCCCGTACGCGCGGCTGGCCGGTGACGCCGAATCGCCGGCGACAGCGAGCGGAGCCGTTCAGTCTGATACCGTCATAACTGTGCTGCGCGAGCTGCTCCTTCTTAGCAGCCGCGGCGGGGGCCGATAACGGCCGGTTCCCTCGCCGCGGAGTTTTCGGCATGATCGCTGGCCATCCGCTGATTACGAGGGAAAGCAGCTCACGATGAGTACGCAGCAATCGCACGCCCACCACAATCCTGCCCCGCGGCAGACCGTCCCCCAGCAGACCGGCGTCGCCCCGGACGCGGCAACCCAACGACACCACCGAAGCCGTTCCAGCGGCATGCCCTGCCATCGCTATGCGCCGTTCAAAGCGGTCGACCTCCCGGACAGGACCTGGCCAGGGAAGACGATCACAAAGCCGCCGCGCTGGCTGTCCACGGATCTGCGCGACGGCAACCAGGCACTGATCGACCCGATGAGCCCGGCGCGCAAGCACAAGATGTTCGACCTGCTTGTCCGGATGGGCTACCAGGAAATCGAGGTCGGCTTCCCCTCGGCCAGCCAGGCCGATTTCGACTTCGTCCGCGAGCTTATCGAGGGCGAGCGCATTCCTGATGATGTTCAGATCTCGGTATTGACGCAGGCCAGAGACGAGCTGATCGAGCGAAGCGTCCAGTCTCTGATCGGTGCGCGGCGGGCGACCGTGCATTTGTACAACGCGACGGCGCCGCTGTTCCGCCGGGTCGTTTTCGGAGTCGACCGCGAGCAGTGCAAGTCGCTGGCGGCAGACGGTGCCCGCTCTGTGCTCAAGCACGCCGAGGCATATTTGGGCGGCTGCGACTTCGGCTTCGAGTACTCGCCCGAGATCTTCGTGGACACCGAACTCGATTTCGCGGCCGAGGTATGCGAAGCGGTCATGGACGTCTGGCAGCCCGCCGAGGCCAGGGAGATCATCCTCAACCTGCCGTGCACGGTGGAGCGGTCCACCCCGAACGCGTACGCCGACCAGATCGAGTGGATGAGCCGTAACCTGTCCCGGCGCGAGCACGTGTGCCTTTCCGTGCACACCCACAACGACCGCGGCACAGCGGTGGCCGACGCCGAGCTCGCCGTCCTGGCGGGGGCGGACCGGGTGGAGGGCTGCCTGTTCGGCAACGGTGAGCGGACCGGGAACGTTTGCCTGGTCACGCTGGGCATGAACCTGTTCAGTCAGGGCATCGACCCGATGATCGACTTCTCCGACATCGACGAGATCAGGCGCACCGTCGAGTACTGCAACCAGCTGCCGGTGCACCCAAGGCACCCGTACGCGGGCGAACTCGTCTACACCGCGTTCTCCGGCTCCCATCAGGATGCGATCAATAAGGGATTCGACGCGCTGCACCGGGAGGCAGCAGCCGTCGGCGTGCCGATGGGCGAGTTCGCCTGGGCAGTCCCTTACCTGCCGATCGACCCCAAGGACGTGGGCCGCACGTACGAGGCCGTGATCCGGGTGAACAGCCAGTCCGGTAAGGGCGGCGTCGCGTTCGTGATGAAGGCCGAGCATCAGCTCGAGCTGCCGAGGCGGCTGCAGATCGAGTTCTCGCGGGTGATCCAGGCGCACACCGACGCAGAGGGTGGCGAGGTTACGCCCGCGCAGATGTGGGACATCTTCGCCGCCGAATACCTCGCGGACCGCGGCGTCGCGCTGCTCGCCTGCCATACATCGTCTGCGGTGGACGACAAGGATGCCCTCGCGGCCGAGGTGCGGCTGGCGGGCGAGGCCCGTCAACTCGAAGGCACGGGCAATGGGCCGATCTCGGCATTTTGCGACGCACTGGCCGGCGCGGGCATCGGCGTACGCGTACTCGACTACAGCGAGCACGCGCTTTCCGCAGGCAGCGATGCTAAGGCCGCAGCCTTCCTCGAATGCGAGGTCACGGTGGCGGGCAAGGCCGATGGCGCTGCCGATTCCGCCGCGGATCCGGTGGTGCTGTGGGGCGCCGCCATCGATGCCAACACGGTAACGGCGTCGCTGAAGGCGGTGCTGTCCGCGGTCAACCGGGCCCGCCGCGCGTACGGCCCGCGGGCCGCGGTGTCCTGATACCTAACGGCTGCCGCGGCGCGAGCCGTCCGTGGGTCTGCGGGGAGATCCCGGGCCGGCCGGATTACCGGCTGTCCCAAGGCTAGCGCGCCGCGGCGGCCTGGCGGGGCCACCCGGCTCTGCTGCCCAACGCACGCGGCACAATGGCGTAGTGAGCAGTTACCGCGACGAGGGCATCGTCCTTCGCACGCACAAGCTGGGTGAGGCTGACCGCATCATCACCCTGCTCACCAGGCGTAACGGCCGGGTTCGTGCGGTTGCGAAGGGGGTGCGACGCACTACGTCACGGTTTGGCGCCAGGCTGGAGCCATTTACCCACGTGGATCTGCAGATCTATGCGGGACGCTCGCTCGACGTGATCACCCAGGCGGTGACCGTGCGCCCGTACGGTGAACCGTTCGCGGCCGACTATCCGCGTTACACCGCTGGCACCGCGATGCTTGAGACTGCGGAGCGGCTCACACCGATGGAGAAGGAGCCGTCGCTGCGGCAGTTCCTCCTACTTGTCGGGGGCCTGCGCACGCTCGGCGAGGTCGTGCACGACCCGCGGATGGTGCTGGACGCCTACCTGCTACGGTCGCTCGCGGTCGCAGGTTACGCGCCTGCGCTCGAAGAATGCGCCCGCTGCGGCGCGCCCGGCGTAACCGGCGCCGCGGGCGGTGCCGCAGACAGAGCGACGGGCGCTCGGGCCGGATCGCGGGCATTCGCCATCGCCGCGGGCGGCCTGGTGTGCGGCTCGTGCCGTCCGCCAGGTGCGGCGTCGCCTGCCAGTCAGACGGTCGGTTTGATGCTTGCGCTGCTGCGCGGCGACTGGGTGTACGCCGACGCAAGCGAGTCCAGGCACCGGGTAGAGTGCAGCGGCCTGGTGGCTGCTTATCTGCAGTGGCACCTGGAACACTCGATTCGTTCATTGCGACTTGTGGAGCGTGCGTGAAAGATCACGCCAGGCAGCCGGGTCGAGGCCCTGGCCGCCAGTCGCCGCCACCGTCAAGGCAGGAATTCCGTCCCCCAGATCCGCACCCCTCGGGCACCCGTCCGCCCGTCATTCCTGCCGAATTCGTGCCACGCCACGTCGCGCTCGTCATGGACGGCAATGGCCGGTGGGCCAAACAACGGGGCCTGCCAAGGACCGAGGGGCACAAGCGCGGCGAATTCGCTCTCTTCGACGTCATCATGGGAGCGATCGAGCTTGGTATCCCGAACCTCTCCGCCTACGCGTTCTCCACCGAGAACTGGCGGAGGTCGCCGGAGGAGGTCCGGTTCCTCATGGGGTTCAACAGGGATGTCATCAGGCGCCGCCGCGACCAGTTGCACGAGATGGGGGTCCGCGTGCGCTGGGCCGGACGGCGCCCCAGGTTGTGGCGCAGCGTCATTTCCGAGCTCGAGGATGCCGAACGGCTGACTGCCAGAAACAACGTCCTGACCCTGCAGTTCTGCGTGAACTACGGAGGCCGGGCGGAGATCGCCGACGCGGCGGCGGCGATCGCTGAGGACGTGGCGGCCGGCCGCCTGCGGCCGGAGAAGATCGACGAGAAGGTGTTTGCCCGCTACCTTGACGAGCCCGGCCTGCCTGACGTCGATCTTTTTGTCAGGTCGTCGGGTGAGCAGCGGATATCGAATTTCCTGCTCTGGCAGTCGGCCTACGCGGAGCTGGTGTTCCTCGAGACGCTGTTCCCCGACTTCGATCGTCGGCACCTGTGGCATGCTTGCGAGATCTACGCGAGCCGCGATCGCAGGTACGGCGGTGCGGTTCCCAGTCGCTTGCCCGACACGGTGACCGGCTGAGCCGCATGCCGGGCGTCCCTGGGGGTCGCCCCCTGGGCTGGCGCGCCGCGTGCGGGGGTTGGGGGGCGTCTTCCTGGGCTGGCGCGCCGCGTGCGGGCTCGTGCGGGTCTTGCTGGTCAGGAGTTCGGGTAGGCGACAGCGGCGGGAACCCGCCTGTTGTCGTCGGCGCACGCGGCGAGGCCGAGCTTGGTGAAGATGCTCGTGCTCTGCTTGCTGATGGCCTTTTCCGTGGCAAACAGGCGCTGCGCGATGGCGCTGTTGGGACGACCCTCCGCCATCAGGGCGGTGTCTGCCCGGGTTCGGCGCCTGCCCGGACTGCGCGCTACCGCGCGCAGTCCGGGCAGGTGCCGAACACCTCCACAGTGTGGGTCACCTCGGTGAAGCCGTACACGCGGGCGACTGCTTCTGCCCATCGCTCGACTGCTGGTCCGGCGACTTCGACGGTCCGCCCGCACACACGGCAGACCAGGTGGTGGTGGTGGGTTTCAGTGCGGCAGGCACGGTAGACGGTCTCACCGTCGCCGGTGTGCAGCACATCGATCTCGGCTGCTTCACTGAGGGCCTGCAGCGCGCGGTACACGGTGGTCAGGCCAATCTTCGCGCCTTCCGCCCGCATGTCCGCGTAGACGTCCTGTGCGCTGCGGAACGATTCACTGCGGACCAGTACCCTGCGCACCGCCTCCCTGCGGCTCGTCATGATGGCCTTGTCCGCACCGGACACACCAACCCCGTCCTCACCTGACATCCGAACCAGTCCTTGCCTGACACCGCCGTTCTTGCCTGACACCAGATCCCTATCATCAGCGGGCGGCCGGGCTCGTCCGTGCCTGGCACTGGGCCCCCATCGTCAGCGGACAGCCTGGACAACGGCGAGGGCGAGGACGACCGTTATGGTCAGACCGCGCAGCAGGCGCCCAGAGACCGTGAGAGACGGCCAGGAAAGGTAGCCGAACCAGCCGAGGAAGATCGCGAGCGCGGCGAGCGCGGCCGCCCCGATCCAGCCAGCCACGGTGAACCCGGCGATCAGCACCGCGAGCAGTGCGATCGGCAGGACCCATCTGGGTAGCTCGTGCAGGACGACGAGCGGGCGAGCGCTGCGCCGCTCGATCCGCTGCCGCAGGCCGGTCGCGCCAGGGGTGAAGAACGTCTCGCCCTTCGGTAGCGGCCGCCGCCGGGGTTGATGTGCTGCCACGGTGGTTTGCCCTCCGCCCGCCTGGTTGACTGCCGTGCTCTCCCATGATCTCGCATGTGGCAGGCAAAGATACCTCCCGTCTACACCTAACGATGCACAAGCGTGGCGCGCCAGCCTGCGCGGGCAGTGACCGGCAGGCACGATTGTGCGGCGTGTCTTAGTTCGGGGTGTCATCGCAGCGGGGGGTGCCGATGCGCCGTAAAGCGATGGCCGTGACGGCTGCGGCGCTAGTGCTGGGCGTTAGCGCGGCCGCCGGGTGCGGGCCGCAAACCGCAGGCCCGGATGGGCGAGCGGCGGCGAACCCGCACGATGCCGTCGCCGTGGCCGCCGCGGGCACGAAAACAGTGGGCACGAAAACAGTGGGCGCGAAGGCAGTGGGCGCGAAGGCAGTGGGCACGAAGGCAGTGGGCACGAAGGCAGTCGAGTATGGCGGCTACGCCATCAACGTTCCTGCCGCGTGGCCTGTCTACCAGCTGTCCGCGCAGCCTCAGCGGTGTGTGCGGTACGACAGGCACGCCGTCTACCTGGGGACCCCGGGACCCGACCAGCAGTGCCCAGCGCATCTGGTAGGGCGGACAGAAACGGTGCAGATCGACGGCGGCGGGGCTCCGGCCGTCGCTCACCAGCGCGGCGTCGCGCTCGCCCGTGCGAACAACGTGTCCGCGCACCGCGCCATCATCGTGCGCGATGCGCAGGGACGTGAGCTTGGACTGACGATCAGGTGGCCGCGCCTGTCGATCATCGCGACCTATGCCAACGATCCTGCCGTGGTGGAACGCATCATCTCGAGCGTTCGCGGCGCGGGCTCGGCACCGGTGGCGCCAAGCGGCGCCGGCCCTACCGCGCCGCCGCCGTGGCTGGCGCTTGCAGCCGACCGCGTCGCCTCGGGCCGCGCGGCGATGGAGGCGTTCGCGGCGCTCGAACCTATGCGCGCGCCCGCCCGCGTTGGTGTGGCGGCGGCAGGTTCGGTGGCGGCAGGTTCGGTGGCGGCAGGTTCGGTGGCGGCAGGTTCGGTGGCGGCAGGTTCGGTGGCGGCAGGTTCGGTGGCGGCACGTTCGGTGGCGGCACGTTCGGTGGCGGCAGGTTCGGTGGCGGCAGGTTGGGCCGCTGCGGCTGCACCGACCACCCGCACGGCCGGTACGGTCATCGCCCGTGCGCGCCGCGCCCGGCGGCCGCTCGCCGGATTCGACACCTGTACCGCACCGTCGATTCCGGCCATGCGGGCCTGGCGGTCCTACTACGCCGCAGTCGGCGTCTACATCGGCGGCGCGAACAGGGCCTGCGACGCGGGCAATCTCTCGGCGCGGTGGGTGCGGCGGGTCAAGGCGATGGGATGGTCGCTGATCCCCGCGTACGTCGGCAGGCAACCACCCTGCGACCGCTTCAGCGTCAAGATCAAACCGAGACGGGCGGCCCGTGAGGGCGCGGCGGCCGCGAGCGACGCTGTCGCGCTCGCGCGCGGCCTGCGACTGCACCGGCACGCCCCGATCTATTTCGACATGGAGGCCTACAACAGCGCGAGCAGGAAGTGCCGGAACGCCGTGCTCACCTTTCTCGATGCCTGGACTCGGCGGTTGCGTGCCCGCGGTTACGTGCCTGGCGTCTACGCGAGCGCCGCCTCTGGTGCGGAAAACCTGGGCGGTACCACCAGGATTGCCGGTCACCGGCTCGCTAGGCCGCAGTCAATCTGGTTCGCGCTGTGGGATGGCCATGTCAACCTGCGAGGTCAGCCCTATTTGCTTGCGACATGGTGGCCGAGGGACCGGCGCATCAAACAGTTCCGCAGCAACCGCTGGCAAAAACACGGTCGATTCAGGCTTGACATCGATCGTGACGAGGTCTTCGGGGCTGTCTATTGAAATGGCTCGGCGCGCAATAGGTTACGGATTGTGCTGTATCTGATGCAGATGGTAGTCAAATCGATTCGCTCCGCTCGGCGCGTGGCTCTAAGCTTGGGACCGCACGCTGGGCCCAGCAAAGCGGGCACGAGCACCGCAAGAACGCGAGCACCCGCAAGAACACGAGCACAGCAAGAACACGAGCACCCGCAAGAAACACGAGCACAGCAAGAATGAGCACGCGGCCTGGATCAGACGGGCCTCGCTCCCAGATTCACGGGACGTGCGTGTTCACAGCCCGCCGACCGCCAGCCGGATGGAGATGTTCATGGCCCGACGCAGCGACAGATTGGAAACGATCGTCAACCTCTGCAAACGCAGAGGTATCGTCTTCCCGTCCAGCGAGATCTATGGCGGGCTCCGCTCGTCGTGGGACTACGGGCCGCTCGGCGTTGAGCTGAAGAACAACGTCAAGCGCCATTGGTGGCGCACGATGGTGCAGGAGCGCGACGACATCGTCGGCATTGACTCCTCGGTGATCCTGGCCAGGGAGGTTTGGGAAGCCAGCGGCCATGTCAAGGAGTTCGCCGAACCGCTCACCGAGTGCACCTCATGCCACAAGCGCTTCCGCGCCGATCACCTCGCAGAGGCGTACGAGGCGAAGCGGGGCCACCCCCCGGCCGCTGGCCTTGCCGACATTGCGTGCCCGAACTGCGGAAACGTCGGAGCGTTCACCGAGCCTCGCATGTTCAACGGCCTGCTGAGGACATCGCTCGGCCCGGTGGAGGACGAGTCCGGGCTGGCATACCTCCGGCCTGAGACCGCGCAGGGAATCTTCATCAACTTCCGCGCCATTCAGCAGTCGTCGCGGCGAAAGATCCCGTTCGGGATCGGTCAGATCGGAAGGTCCTTCCGCAACGAGATCACGCCGGGCAATTTCATCTTCCGCACGCGTGAGTTCGAGCAGATGGAGATGGAGTACTTCGTCGAGGCGGGAACCGACGAGCGGTGGCATCAGTACTGGATCGATGCCCGGATGGGCTGGTACGTCGATCTTGGTATCCACGAGGAGAACCTTCGGCTTTACGAACATCCGGCGGAGAAGCGCTCGCATTATTCGAAGCGAACCGTCGATGTCGAGTACCGCTTCGGCTTCCAGGGCAGCGAGTGGGGCGAACTGGAGGGAATCGCGAACAGGACGGATTACGACCTGTCCGTGCACTCCGCGGCGTCGGGTGAGGATCTCTCCTACTTCGACCAGGACACAGGGAACCGTTACCTGCCCTATGTCATCGAGCCCGCGGCCGGTGTCGATCGCTCCGTCCTTGCTCTGCTGATGGATGGCTACACCGAGGATGAGGCGCCCAACGCCAAGGGCGTCATGGAGAAGCGCACGCTGTTGCGCCTCGACCCGCGGATAGCCCCGGTCAAGGTCGCCGTGCTCCCGCTGTCACGCAACGCCGATCTCTCCCCGAAGGCACGTGACCTGGCGGCCGGGCTACGCAAGCTGTGGAATACCGAGTTCGACGACGCGAGCGCGATCGGCCGCAGATACCGGCGGCAGGACGAGGTCGGTACGCCATTCTGTGTCACGGTCGACTTCGAAACGCTCGAGGATCAGGCCGTCACCGTGCGTGAGCGCGACTCGATGCGGCAGGAGCGGGTCGGCATCACCAAGCTCGAGTCGTACCTCGAGGAGCGCTTGCCCCGCTGCTGACCTGTGCGGCCGACCGGGCGCCGCACGTCAGCGTGCAGGCGGGGGCCGCTACCAGCGCAGCGCGTACCAGTGCAGTGCGGCGCCAAGCCTGCAACGCCGTCATGCGGCAGCCGTTGGGTCTCCTGGGCGACGGCTTGTTCGCGGTCCGGCGCACCGCGGGCCGGCCGGCGGCGCTGGCCCCTATGCCGCATGTTGAGACGAAACCGGAAAGGGACCATGGAACTCCTGCACTCTGGCAAGGTCCGCGAGGTTTATGCCGACGGCGGCGACATCATCCTGGTCGCCTCCGACCGGGTCAGCGTCTACGACGTCGTGCTCCCCACACCGATACCTGACAAGGGGGAGATACTCACTCAGCTCTCGCTGTGGTGGTTCGGCAGGCTCGCCGACATCGTGCCCAACCACGCGATCTCGGGGACCGACGTCCCGGCGGAGTTCGCCGGCCGGGCGATGAGATGCCGCCGGCTGAACATGCTGCCTGTGGAGTGCATCGCCCGCGGCTACCTGGCGGGTCAGGGCTTGCGTGAGTACGAGGCGTCGGCGGCGGTGTCAGGGATCGCGCTGCCTCCCGGCCTGGCCGAGGGATCGCGGCTGGCGGCGCCGATCTTCACTCCGACCACCAAGGCGGCCGTGGGTCACGACGAGTTCATCACGTTCGACGACGTCTCGGCCAAGCTCGGCGCTGCGGCGGCCGGCCAACTTCGCCGCGCCACGCTCGAGATCTACCGGCGGGGCGCGGGCATCGCGGCCGGACGCGGCATTATCGTCGCCGACACCAAGCTCGAGTTCGGCCTGGCCGCTGATGGCACCCTGGTGCTCGCCGATGAACTGCTGACCCCGGACTCGTCGCGGTTCTGGCCCGCGGCTGAGTGGCAGCCCGGACGGCCGCAGCACGCTTTTGACAAGCAGATCGTCCGCGACTGGGCGGCGGCGACCGGCTGGGACAAGCGCCCGCCGGGCCCCGTGATCCCCGCCGACGTCGTCGAGGCCGCGCGAGCCAGGTACATCGAGATCTACGAACGCATCACGGGCGTGCCCTGGGTTCCCGCCCGCGCGGGCCGCTCTTAGCGGTACGCGCGTGCCTTGGCTTCGCGGAAACCTCGACGCCTGGCGCATGGGTTGCGCACGGCGCTCGGTAGAGTTTGAGTAATCGGGGCCGTCAGGCCGCAACCACCCATGCTGCCCGCATTGAGGCTGTAGCCCGTGCCGGGCGCATTACGAGGAGAACGCGTAGTGGCCAAGCTCGTCTATGCCTTCGCTGAAGGCAACAAGGACCTTAAGGATCTGCTCGGTGGCAAGGGTGCCAACCTGGCCGAGATGGCCAACTTGGGTCTTCCTGTCCCGCCCGGGTTCACCATCACTACCGAGGCATGCCGTTACTTCCTTGAACACGGCAACGCCCCTGATGGCCTCGACGAGGAGGTCGGCACCCACCTTGCCGCCCTCGAGCGGGCGATGGGCAAACGGCTGGGCGACCCCACCGATCCGCTGCTTGTCAGCGTCCGTTCCGGCGGCAAGTTCTCCATGCCGGGCATGATGGACACCGTACTCAACATCGGCCTGTCGGATGACTCCGTGCACGGGCTGGCCAAGCAGTCCGGCAGTGAGCGATTCGCCTGGGACGCTTACCGGCGGCTCATCCAGATGTTCGGCAAGACCGTGCTCGGCATCGATGGCGAGGAATTCGAGCGTGCCCACGACGCGGCGAAGGAGGCCAAGGGAACCAAGAACGATCTCGATCTGGACGCCGACGACCTGCGCCGCATGACAGAAAGCTACAAGGAGATCGTCAGGAAGCAGACGGGCCGGGACTTCCCTTCCGATCCGCGCGAGCAGATGGACCTGGCGGTTCGCGCCGTTTTCGAATCGTGGAACTCGCCGCGGGCGATCCTCTACCGGCGCCAGGAAAGAATCCCCACCGACCTTGGCACCGCGGTCAACGTGGTCGCGATGGTGTTCGGCAACCTCGGCATGGACTCGGGCACCGGGGTGGCATTCACCCGCGACCCGGGCACCGGCCACCCCGGCGTATACGGCGACTACCTGCAGAACGCCCAGGGCGAGGACGTCGTGGCCGGTATCCGCAACACGGTGGCGCTGCAGGACCTTGAGCGGATCGACAAGAAGTCCTACGACGAGTTGCTCCGCATCATGGCGACCCTGGAGAACCACTACCGCGACCTGTGTGACATCGAGTTCACGATCGAGCGCGGCAAGCTGTGGATGCTGCAGACCCGGGTGGGCAAGCGCACCGCCGCCGCGGCGTTCCGCATCGCTACCCAGCTTGTCGACCAGGGTCTGATCGACATGGACGAGGCGGTCAGCCGGGTCACCGGTGCCCAGCTCGCACAGTTGATGTTCCCACGGTTCGACGCCGCGGGGGCGACGACCAAAATCACGACCGGCGTAAGCGCCTCGCCGGGCGCTGCGGTCGGCCATGCCGTTTTCGACTCCGACCGGGCGGCCGAGGCCGCGGCCAACGGCCAGGACGTCATCCTGGTCCGGCGCGAGACCAACCCGGACGACCTCAACGGGATGATAGCCGCGCGCGGCATCCTGACCAGCCGGGGCGGCAAGACCAGCCACGCGGCGGTGGTGGCTCGTGGCATGGGCAAGACCTGTGTATGCGGCGCCGAGGAACTGGACGTCGACACTGCTGGCCGCAAGGCCACCGCGCCAGGCGGCATCACGATCTCAGAAGGCGACCTGCTCTCGATCGACGGAACAAGCGGTGAGGTTTACCTTGGCGAGGTCCCGGTCACGCCGTCATCGGTCGTGGAGTATTTCGAGGGCGGTATCGATCCGGCCGTGGATACCGATGACCTGATCAAGGCGGTACATAGGATCATGGTGCACGCGGACACGCGCCGCCGCCTCGGCGTCCGCGCCAACGCCGACACGGGCCCGGATTGCGCTCGCGCCCGCCGCTTCGGTGCGGAGGGCGTGGGCCTGACCCGGACCGAGCACATGTTCCTTGGCGAACGCCGTCAGCTTGTCGAGAACCTCATCCTGGCCGAGACGGACGAGCAGGGACAGGTGGCCCTCGATGCCCTCGAGCCGTTGCAGCGCGGCGACTTCGTCGAGATCTTGGCTGCGATGGATGGGTTGCCGGTGACGATCAGGCTCATCGATCCGCCCCTGCACGAGTTCTTGCCTGATGTCACGGACCTGTCGGTCAAGATCGCGCTGGCTGGGGACAAGGCCACCGACAAGGATCGCAAGCTGCTCGACGCGGTGCGCCGCCTGCACGAGCAGAACCCGATGCTGGGCCTGCGCGGCGTCCGGCTCGACCTCGTCACCCCGGGCCTGCTCGCCATGCAGGTGAAGGCGATCGCGCACGCGGCGGCGGAGCGCAAGGCGGCCGGCGGCGACCCCAAGCCCGAGATCATGATCCCGCTGGTCGGCGCGGTGCAGGAAATGGAGATCGCGCGCGAGCGAACCGAGCAGGTGCTCGCCGAAGTCGTCGCGGAGACCGGTACCGACGTGCACACGCTGATCGGAACCATGATCGAGGTTCCACGTGCGGCGGTCACCGCGGGTGAGATCGCGCAGTCCGCCGAGTTCTTCTCCTTCGGCACGAACGACCTCACCCAGATGGCCTGGGGTTTCTCCCGCGACGATGTCGAGGCCGCGTTCTTCAGCCGGTACCTGGAGCTTGGTGTGTTCGGCGTCTCGCCATTCGAGACGATCGACGCGGACGGCGTCGGCCGACTGGTCCGGATCGCCGTGGCGGAGGGGCGGAAAGCCAGGCCGGACCTACATATCGGTGTCTGCGGTGAGCACGGCGGCGACCCGGAGTCCGTGCATTTCTTCCACGACGCAGGGCTGGACTACGTGTCCTGCTCGCCGTTCCGCGTCCCGGTGGCCCGGCTGGAGGCTGGCCGTGCGGCCATAGTTACGGTCGGCAGCGACAGCCGCTGACCGAATAGCCCGGGGGGACGACCCCCGGGATGCCCCCGCAGACCGGGAGAAAGGGCAGCTTGGCCGGTTATGACGCCCGGGCCACCGCGCGATGGGCTGCGGAGACGCGCAAACGGCCCGGGCGTACCGCCTTCGAGCGCGACCGGGCGCGCGTGCTGCACAGTTCCGCGCTGCGCAGGCTCGCTGCCAAGACCCAGGTGGTGGACGTGGACGCGGGCGATTTCCCGCGTACCAGGCTCACCCACTCACTTGAGTGCGCCCAGATCGGGCGCGAGCTTGGAAAGGCACTTGGCGCGGACCCTGACCTGGTCGAGACCGCGTGCCTGGCACACGACCTTGGGCATCCGCCGTTCGGGCATAACGGCGAGACTGCCCTTGATCACGTGGCACGGGCCTGCGGCGGGTTCGAGGGTAACGCGCAGAGCCTGCGCCTGCTCACCCGACTGGAGGCCAAGGTGGTTACGGCGGCTGGCCATAGCGCGGGGCTCAACCTGACCCGTGCCGCCCTCGACGCCGCGCTCAAATATCCCTGGCTGGCACCTGGCGCGCAGGCGGCGTCGGCGGGGACCACCAAGTACGGCGCGTACGCCGACGACGCGGATGTTTTCTGCTGGATCAGGGCAGGCGCGCCGCCCCGCAGGCCCTGCCTGGAAGCGCAGATCATGGACTGGGCCGACGATGTCGCCTATTCGGTGCATGATCTGGAGGATGGCCTGCACGCGGGTCACATCGGGCTCAGGCAGCTTCAGGATGAGTCAGAACGGCTCGCGCTGGCACAGCTCACCGCTGCGGCGTACGCCGATCCCGGGGAGCCGGCCTGCGTTGCCGAGCTTGCCGAGGTGCTCGCCGAACTGCTCGCGCTCAACTGCTGGCCCCGCGGATTCGATGGCGGCCCACAGTCGCTCGCCGCGCTGAAGAACCTGACCAGCGAGCTGATCGGGCGGTTCTGCCGCGCTGCGGAGCACGCGACGCGGCAGGCGCATGGCGCTGGCGTGCTGAGCCGCTACCAGGCCGATTTGATCGTGCCGCGACGGCAGCGGCTTGAATGCGCGCTGCTGAAGGGCGTCACCGCGCATTACGTGATGAGCCGGCCCGGCGCGGACCCGATCAGGGCCCGCCAGCGTGCGCTCATCGCCGGGCTGGCAGACGCCGTCGCCCGCGGCGCGCCCGCCACGCTCGATCCCGCGTTGCGGCCCGCCTGGGCGGCTGCGGCGTCGGATCCGCTCCGGTTGCGTGTGGTGGTCGACCAGATCGCATCCCTCACCGACACATCCGCGGTGAGCTGGCATCGTCGGCTGTGCGGTGCGCCTCTCGGCGGCTGACCGTCGGACGGCGCGCCTGACCAGCGGGTGTCACGCCGTGCTGGCGCAGGCTACTAGCGTGGTGTGGGCGGGGCCGGACCGCGCGGCGGGTGCTTTCGCGGGCCCGCCACATGCACTGCCCGGGAGGCGGGCGGGTGGAACTGCTTGGCAGCGGGCGTGAGCGCGCTGCGGGAAGGGGCGACAGGGTGCCTGCCGAGCCCAGATTCGTGATCATCGGCGCCAGCCTGGCCGGCGCCAAGGCGGCTGAGACCCTGCGCGGGGAGGGATTCGGCGGCGCGGTCGTGCTCATCGGCGCCGAGCAGGAACGGCCGTACGAGCGGCCGCCGCTCTCCAAAGGTTTGCTGCTTGGCAAGGATGACAAGGGCACGATCTATGTACACGAGGAGAGCTGGTACGACCAGCACGACGTGGATCTGCGGCGTGGCGTCGCAGCGGTCGCGGTCGATCGCGGTGCCCATCAGATCTCGCTCGCCGATGGCGAGGTCATCGGGTACGACAAGCTGCTGATCACCACTGGCGCGGCACCGCGCCGGCTGAATGTGCCGGGCGGCGACCTCGACGGCGTGCTGTACCTGCGGTCGGTGAGCGACAGCGAACGGCTCGCGGACGCGTTCCGTTCTACCGGCCAAGCCGGCGGCCGGGTGGTGATCGCCGGGGGAGGCTGGATCGGCTTGGAGACGGCCGCCGCGGCCCGGTCGTACGGCTGCGAGGTAACGGTCGTGGAGCCGGAGCCGACGCCGCTGAACCGCGTGCTCGGAACCGAGCTCGGCGAGGTGTTCGCCAGCCTGCACCGCCGTCATGGGGTGGAATTCATGCTGCGGACCGGGGTGGCCGAATTCCGCGGCGGCGCTGACGCGGGCCGCGTGCGGACCGTCGTTACCACGGATGGCGCCGAACTGGCGGCCGATGTGGTGGTCGTCGGCATCGGGGCGGTGCCCAACGTGTCGCTCGCGGAGGCGGCGGGGCTGGATGTGGGGAACGGGATTGTCACCGATGCGGGGTTGCGGAGCTCGGATCCCGACATCTACGCGGCGGGTGACGTCGCGAACTCTTGGCATCCGCTGCTGGACCGCCGGGTACGCGTCGAGCACTGGGCCAACGCGCTGCACGGTGGCCCCGCGGCCGCGCGGTCGATGCTCGGCCAGGACGTTAGCTACGACCGAGTGCCATACTTCTACAGCGATCAGTACGAGCTGAGTATGGAGACATCCGGGCTGCCTGAGGACTACGACGCCGTCGTCTACAGGGGCGAACCCGAGTCGGGAGAATTCATCGCGTTCTGGCTCGCGGCGGGCCGTGTGCTCGCGGGCATGAACGTGAACGTCTGGGATGTGACCGGCGAGATCCAGGCGCTCGTGCGATCCGGCACGCGCGTCGATCCCGTTCGCCTCGCCGACCCCGGCGTCCCTCTATCCGCCCTCGCCATGCCCGCGTAATCCTGGCTCCCAGGTGGGTTTCGACCCATGGCGCCGGCGCGCTCCGCTCCTGCGGTGTGAGGTGCCGCGGCCGGGCGCGGCCCGGCCAGCGTCAAGCTCGACGACCTCGACGTCATCTGCGCCGCCCTGGGCTGCCGGGTGGAGGAACTGCTGATCACCGATATGACTCCGTTTAGTCAACCACTGCCGGGTCACGCCCACTCCCAGGCTTCCTTGGCTTGTTGGGCCGGAATGTGCCAAATATATGTAATTGTTTCGCATCGCGGGTCGCTATCAGCCAGCTGGCCAGTGTGATCACTGGTGTGATCTACTCGGGGTAGATAAAACACAGAGTGGCAGCAAATACGAGCTGACCGCATTAAGGGCATTCGGGACGTCTTCTGGCGAAATCTGCGGCTCTGGGGCCGAATCGATGACGCTCCTTTGCGCCGGCGACACGGATCGTGGACGCGCCAAGCGCGAAGGGCCTGACAGACCACCCGGGCATTGGGTGTATATCCGGGTTGGCCCGAAGACAAGGGGGAACCGTGAACCAGTCAATCGACCCACCGTCAGCAAATTCCGCAGTTGACCCGGCCTCGGAGTGGGCGTCCGAAGTGTGGGGCGACGAGGCGCTGGGCCGACTTTGGAGCTGGCTCCTGAACGAACTGCTGGAGGAGGATTAACGCCGATTTCCGTGGGTGCGGTTGACGAGAAAATCGGACAGTCTTCGGGCGCGTGGCAGCAGCCGGCGGAGCGCAGTGGAGCCGGCTGGGTTTGTGGCGGGTACGGGCGGCTTGGGTGAACACTGTCCTGCCCTGGCTTTTGGCCCGTGCCGACTCTGTCACACCCGCAGGTGGACGCGGCCAGCCGAATGACACGGTCAAGGGGGATGGATATGTGGGCGTTGATGAAGATGCGGTTGCAGCCGGTCAGGTCCTGGCGGAATCGCGGAGCACCCGGCGCAGGATCTTGCCCGCCGCCGACTTGGGGATCGCGTCGATCACCTCGAGCCGCCGGATCTGCTTGTAGTGGGCCACCTCGCCCGCGACGAACCGCGTGATCTCCTCCGGGGACGTGGCGGCGCCGGGCCGCAGGACGACGTACCCGGCCGGGATCTCGCCGGCCTCGTCATCCGGCAGGCCGATCACCGCGGCGTCGGCCACGTCGGGGTGACGGAGCAGGACCGCCTCCAGCTCGGCCGGGGGCACCTGGAACCCCTTGTACTTAACGAGCTCCTTCAGCCGGTCCACCACATACACGTGCCCGTCCGCGTCCACGTAACCGAGATCCCCGGTGTGCAGCCACCCGTCCACGTCGACGGTCGCCGCTGTGGCCTGGGGGTTGTTCAGGTAGCCCTTCATCACCTGAGGCCCGCGCACCCAGACCTCCCCCTCCTCGCCGGTGTCACGATCGGCGCCGGTTAGCGGGTCGACGATCCGGGTCTGCGTGCTCGGGGCGGTGATCCCCACCGATCCGGGCCTGAACCAGCCTGCCGGGGTCAGGTGCGACACCGGGGACAGCTCCGTCATCCCGTAGCCCTGTATCACGTCGCAGCCCAGCCGCTTGCCGCACTCGACCGCCAGCTCTGCCTTCAGCGGGGCGGCGCCGGAGTTCACCAGCCGCAGGTGGCTGAGGTCGAACGAGTCCACCAGCGGGTGCCTGGCCAGGGCGAGCACAATGGGCGGGGCGACGAACGACCGGGTGATCCGGTAGTCCTGATGAGCCCGCAGGAACTGCTCCAGGTCGAATCGCGGCAGCGTGACCACCGTCGCCCCGGCGCGCAGCCCGCAGTTCATCATGCACTGCATGCCGTAGATGTGGAAGAACGGCAGCACCGCCATGAGCCGCTCGTCGGGCGCCGCCGGGATCGCCCCCAGCGTCTGGGCGACGTTGGCCACCAGGTTCTTGTGGGTGAGCATGACGCCCTTGGATAGCCCGGTGGTCCCCGAGGAGTACGGCAGGGCCACCACGTCGTCGGGGCCGACCGGGACGTGCGCGGCGAGCGGCGACCCCGCCAGCGCGGTCAGTGGCCTGACCGGCAGCGTCCGCTCGGCCTCGTCGGCCTCGTCGGCCTCGTCGGCCCCGTCGAGCAGGTAGACCTCGGTGACTGCCGTCCCCGTGCAGGCGCGGGCGGCCGCGTCGGCCAGCGGCGCGATCGTCACCAGGATCCGGGCACCGGAGTCGGCGAGCTGGTGGTGCACCTCGGCTTGGGTGTAGGCCGGGTTGATCGTCGTGACAGCCCCGCCGACCATCGCGGCCCCGTGGAACACCACGGCGTACTCCGGGCCGTTCGGGGCCATCAGGGCCAGCACGTCCCCCCGGCCGAACCCGGCCGCTGCCAGCCCGCCGGCCAGCGACCGGATCGCGTCCTCCAGCTCGCCGTAGGTCATCACCCACCCGGAGGCGCCGTCGATCAGCGCGGGCTTGTCCCGCTGGCCCGCGCCGCCCGCGAGGACATACTCGGTAAGCGGGAGATCGGGGATCTCCACGTCGAGCAGCGGGCTGTGATGGATCATGGGTCCTCCCTCACCGGTGACCCATGAGACCCCCCACGGGATGAGGTCATTGTCGGCCCGGCGCGGGGCCGGCGCAAGGGTCTGTCACCACCCGGCCGGCCCGGCCGCCTCAGGCCGGCGGTCGACAAGATCACTGGTAAGCGGGTGCATCACGTGCGGGTGGATCGGGGGGCGCTGCCCCACGCCCCGGCGGATCTTCCACTGGACCGAGCACAACATCCGCGTCCACTTCCTTGCCTTCATGGCCCCTGCAGATCGCGCACCTAATGCGCCTGCAGGCGTAGCGCGCCCGGCTGCCGTCATTCGGGTCCTCGGCGTAGACGCGGGCCTCGATCGCGGGCGCGGCCGCTGACCGCGGCGCCGCACTCGGGCACGCCGATGGAGATCATCGGTGCAACCGGGTGTGCCCTCACCGTCCTCGGCGCAGCGTTGATGATCGGGCGCCGGGCACACCGCGTTCTTCGTCCAATAATCGCGATCGGCATGATGCCGCTCACCGCTTACACCGCCCATGTGATCGCCATCTGGCGAATCCAGGACCCGACGGGAACTACCCGGCAGGCTGGCTTACCCTCGCCGCCGGAGCGATCGGCGCCCCGAGCGCTGGCATGTCCGGAGTGCCGGGAGTGTTTTCGTGCCGGGCAGCAGGGCCGCCGGGCCGCCGGGGAGCCGGGGCTCGCGCGGGTGGGCGGCGCGGCGGGTCAGGCGAGGATGGCCGTGATGACTGCTGCGGTGTCGGTGAGGTCGGGCAGCACCACGTGCGCACCCGCGACAGCGAGTTCCGCGGCCGATGTCGCGCCGGTCGCCACCGCGACACTGCGGGCGCCAGTCGCGAGGGCGGCTGCTACGTCGAGGGGCGTGTCGCCGACTAGCACTGTCTGCCCGCCAGCGAAGGTCATCCCGTGCACGCGGGCGGCGTTGTCCCGGGCCAGGTGTACGAGTTGGGCGCGATCCTCGTGTGCGTCACCGTAGGCACCGATGTCCAGATCGAGGTATTCCGCGAGGCCGAGCGTGCCGAGCTTAGCCTCGGCGAGCGGGCGGAGGTTCCCCGTCAGCACGGACTGCACAACGTTGGTCCCGCAGACCTGCTTGTCGCCCGATGCCGCGAGGGTGTGCAGGACGCGCGCGGCGCCGGGTAGCGCGCGCCCGCGTTCCCTGACGCGGTCACCGAACGCAGGGGCGTGCGCGGCCAGCGCGGTCGCGAATGCGCACACGTGCTGAGCCGCCTGAGGGACGCCAGCGCGGGACAGCGTGTCGAGGATGATGGCGCGGTCGGTCCGGCCGGCCATGGGTGCCACTTCCTGCAGCCTGCGCCCGAACAACTCGGCGAACACGAGACCATACAGGTGCGGGCTCAGGCCTCCGGCGTTGACCAGGGTGTGGTCGACGTCCCAGAGGACGAGTCGTTTGCGCACGCCGCGACAGTATCAGGCGGTTTCTTCAGCCAAAGCCGCCGCGAGCCGCGCGCCGCTTTCGCCCGCGTGCCCCGCCGCCTGCCTGCGGGCATTCTCGGCGCCGATGGCGCTCCGGCGCTCGCTGCACGACCGACATAAGGTGGTGTGGTCGCCACAAGGCGGCTTGACAGCCCAAAGTCTCTCGTGGCCGTATGGTACGAGTAGCCTCGGTGAAGTTGACAAGTACGACATTCTGTGCAGCGCGATGTCACCAGCCCAAAAGCATCACAAAACAATCACGAAGTGCCGACAAGCGACTCTCCCCGTGCGTCAATGACGTCAAGTACTTCTAGGTAGCACTTACCCGAATGCGCTGGGTTATGCGTTCCAGCATTGAGAGCGGCCGAAACGTTGACTGATCCAGCGCATGCACCGGAGAGCACGGCATCCTGGCGGACTCGGGCAGCGGAGTCAGTTCTTCCGGCCGTTCCCGCGCCAGTGCGTTCGCGTCGGCTGCACTGGCTCGCGGGCCTGCTCTGCGCGGCGTGGCTGGTCCCGCTCGTGCTGCATCAACTCCGGCTGGACGTCGTCCAGCTGGTTATCCTGCTCGTCGCGGTCGCGTCGATTCTGCGTTCGGGAACCAATATCGTCGACCGCCTCATGCTGGCCGGGAGCCTGCTCGCGGGAGCGCTCCTCGCCCTGGGCTTGCTCTTTTCGATCTGGCCGTGGGGATTACAACCGATACCAGCCGGTGGGACGTGCTTTACTCTCGTCGCGGTGGCAGGCTGGCTTACCCGGCGACGGCCAAGCCTGCCGCGCCGATGGCTGGGATCCGACGTCGTGGTGGTCGGGTCCGGGCTTTTCGCCTTCTGGGCCGCCTACGCTCCCGTCGCGAGCCTGCCCGCCGTAAAGCGGTTCACCTACTCGGCTACGGCGGAAGATCGTTACGCCCATTTCGCTTTGTTCGACACGATTCACCGGCTGGGCGGGTACACCTTCCTGCACCCGATCCAGGCGGTTGCCTCGGTGCAAGCGCCCACCGAGATTGTTTACCCGATGGGGTCGCATTTCCTGTACGCGCTGTTCGATACGTTCCTCAGGTCAACCACCGCACCAGGTGCGCCGCTGCCGGAGTTCAACCGCTATTTCATCTACGTTCTTGCCGCATATGCCTTCCTGACCATGGCGCTGGTGTGGGCGGCGCGCTGGATAGCCGGGCCGCTCGTGACGCACTGGCGGCGGATCTTCGTTTGTTCGGTCGTGGCCGGGTTCGCGATCGGCGGCCCATTCGTCGTGATGGTCGAGGCTGGATTCGATTCGCAGGTCGCCGGCCTCGCGTTCCTCGCGGTCGCGGTCGCGGTAATGGTCCGGCCACCGTGCGTGGTTCGTGAGCACGTGCTGATCGCGTGCGCACTGGTGATCGCAGTCGCGTACGCCTACAACCTCTACGCGCCGATTGCCGTCCTTGGGCTGTTGGCCTCCTGTCTCGTCTACCGCCGCAGGCTGCGCCGATACTGGCGGTTCACCGTCGTCACCATCCTGGCCGGCTGCACCATCGCGCTGTACCCTTCGGCGCTCAGCTTGGCATCGGGATTCAACGCACAAGCGCAGGCGCTGTCCCCAGGGGTCGGCGTGCCTGTGCCGGTTCCCCTCATAATTGTGCTTGCGCTTGCCGTCGTGGCCACGATGGGCAGCGGCGTCTCGCGGCGCCTGCCGGCGAGCGCGGCAATGACGGCCCACGTCGTCATCGCCGTGGTCGTCATTGCGGCCTTCGGTATCTACCAGGTGGTCAGCCGGGGCCAGACCAGCTACTACTACGACAAGCTGCTGAACGCGGGCTCTGTGGTCTGCGTTGTCGGCCTGGGCGCGGTCGGCATCGTGCTGCGTCGGCTTCCCGCTCCCTCCCGGCCGGGCGGCTGGCTGCTGCCGCTGAGGGAAGTTCAGGTGGCCGTCGTCAGCGCAGCGGTCGGGTTGAGTCTTGCCGCGCTGCTGCAGTGGGGTCCGCACCCGTCGGGCGGCAGCCCCCTCTTCTGGGGCCGAACCGCGCTCAGCAAATGGAACGCCGGCCAGGTGACGGCGCTCACCGGCCAATCCATGATTACGCTCGCCGACGCGCACCTGCTCGCCGATGGGGTGCCGACCTTGGTGTTCTACAGCGACTGGGGCCTGGAGAACTGGCGTGACAGCTTCCTCGCCGCGGCGTTCAATCGCGATCTGGGTCCGATGAAAGATCCGATCAACGCGATCCTGTCTGCAAGGATCGGCGGCCCCCCGCTTAATGCCTATACCACCAGGCGAGGACTCCGGGCGGTGCTGACGGCGCTGCGCGAGAGCCCATTTCCGTTGCGCCTCATCGTCGCTGATCCACTGTTCGCGCAGAAACTCAGGGGAATGCTCGCCGCTCACCCGGACGTCCATGCGACCGTCGTGGTACTTCGCTCGCTGCGGAGGTAGCGGTGGCCGGCGGGTCGCGCAACCGCTCGCAATAGACTCGGCGCGTCGGAATTGAGCCGGAACCGTCCGGGCGGGGATCCCGAGGCGAGCACATCAAGCGCGAGGGGTAACAATCGCCAGCGGTTATCGATCGTCCGGGGGATATCGATCGTCGGGGGGTACTGGGAGCGGCCGTGGATTTGACTGGGCCTGCGCATGCGCCCGCGAGCGTCGCATCGTGGCGGCCTAGCGGCGCGGGGTCGGTTCTTGGGCCCGTTCGTGAGCCGGTTCGTTGGGGGCGGCTGCGCTGGCTCGCGGTCCTGCTGTGCGGGGCGTGGCTGGTGCCGCTGGTGCTGCATCAACTGCGGCTGGACGTTGTGCAGCCGTTCCTGCTGCTGCTCGCGGTGGCCTCGATCCTGCGCTCGGGGACCAACGTCGTGGACCGCCTCATGCTGGCCGCGAGCCTGCTCGCGGGGGCGGTCCTCGCCCTGGGCTTGCTCTTTTCGATCTGGCCGTGGGGATTGCAACCGATACCGGTCGGTGGCACGTGCTTTACCCTCGTCGTGGCGGCGGGCTGGCTGGCCGGCAGGCGGCCGAGCCTGCCGCGCCGCTGGCTGGGGTCCGATGCGGTGGTGGTCGGGTCGGGGATCTTCGCCTTCTGGGCCGCCTACGCCCCGATCGCGAGGCTTTCGCTGACGCGACGGCTCACGTTCTCCACCATCACCTCGGACCGCTTCAATCAGTTCGCTCTGTTCGACACGATTCACCGGCTCGGCGGATACGCCTTCTTGCACCAGAGCCAGGCTCGGCTGTCTGTGCCACCGCCCACCGCGGTCGTCTATCCGTCCGGGTCGCATTTCCTGTTCGCGCTGTTCGACACGTTCCTCAGGTCGGCTACCGATCCGGGGGCGCCGCTCGCGGAGTTCAACCGCTATTTCATCTACGTGCTCGCGGCTTATGCCCTCCTGATCACGGCGATCGTGTGGGCGGCCCGCTGGATAGCAGGCCCGCGGGTGGCCGGCTGGCGGCGCTTCGTGATCTGCTCGGCCGTGGCCGCACTGGCGATCGGCGGGCAACTGGTGGGGATGCTCGAGTTCGGACTCGATTCTGAGATCGTCGGCCTCGCGTTCCTCGTACTCGCGGTGGCGGTGACGGTCCGGCCGCCGCGAGTGGTCCGCGAGCACGTGCTGATCGCCTGCGCGCTGTTGATCGCGGTCGCCTACGCCTATAACCTCTTCGCGCCCGTCGCCGTCCTTGGGCTCGTGACCACCAGCGTCATCTACCGCCGCAGGCTGCGGCGATACTGGCGGTTCACCGTGGTCACCGGCGTCGCCGCCTGCGCCATCGCCTGCTACCCGTCCGCGCTCAGCCTGGCATCAGGTTTCAATGCCCAGGCGCTGACGCTGGCAACGGCTGGCTGGGTGATTCCGGTCCCCGGCCCGCTGGTGGCTGGGCTGGCGCTCGTCATCGTCGCCACAATGGCAAGCCCTGTCTCGCGGCGGCTGCCTGTGTGGCAGGCCATGACCGCGCAGCTGCTCATTTGCGCGATCGTAATCGGGACCTTCGCCGTTTACCAGCTGATCCAGATGGACCAGACCAGCTACTACTTCAACAAGCTGATGGTGGCGGGCTACCTCGTGTGCCTGGTCGGCCTCGGCGCTCTCGCCGGCTTCCTGCGCCCGCTTCATGCCCGCGCCCGCCGGTACGGCCGGCCACGCCGGCGCCGGGAAGCTGGCCTGGCTGTCGCCGCGGGGGTGGCCGCGATGGCCATCTCCGGCCTCTTTCAATCGGGCCTGTCCGACGGGCATTCGCTGATCTGGGCGGGATCACGGCTCAGTAGCTGGAGCGCGGGCAAGATGACCGCACCCTACAGCCCGTCCCTGATCGCGCTCGCCGACGCGCGCGTGCTCGGCGACGGCGTGCCCACCTTGGTGTTCACCGGCAACAAGCTGAACGATTTGTATGCGAGCTACTTCGCCGCCGTGTTCAACCGCGATCGTGGCGCGATGACCGGGCCGCTCAGCGACATCATCCACGCGCTTCCCAATAACCGGCGGGCCGATGTGAATCTTGGCGGCAAAGAGCTCGTGGTAGCGCGTTGGGCCCTCGTCGATGGGCGGTTCCCATTGCGGTTCGTCGTGCGCGATCCCGCGCTTGCGGCGAGGCTCCGTGTGATGCTGGCCTCCCGACCCCACGTCAGGGCGACCGTGCTGGTACTTCGCTCGCTGCGGAGCTAGGGCGGCGCTGGTGTCCCGTGGATCTTTGGCGGCGCGGATCGGCGCGCGCAACCCGCAGCCGGCACCGTAAAGGCGGCCCGCGGTCGGTGGCTCGCAATAGACTCGCCGCGTCGGTACTGAGGCGCAACCGTGCGGAGGCGCGTGTGGCTGGCCGGATCCGCGACGAGGACATCGATCTCGTCCGTGAGCGTTCGCCCATCGCGGACGTGATCGGCGAGCACCTGCAGTTGCGCAGCGCCGGCGGCGGATCGCTCAAGGGACTATGCCCATTCCATGAGGAAAAGACCCCGTCATTCAACGTCACACCTGCTCGCGGGCTGTATTTCTGCTTCTCCTGCCAGGAGGGCGGCGACGTTATCTCGTTCGTGCAGAAGATCGAGAACCTGACGTTCGCCGACGCGGTCGAGCGGCTGGCCGCCCGCGGCGGTATCGAGCTCCGCTACGAGCAGGGCGGGCAGGTGCCGGGGAGGGAGCACGGCCAGCGGCGCCGGCTGCTCGATGCGCATCGCGCCGCCGCGGAGTTTTATGCCGAACGGCTGCGCGCACCTGACGCCGCCCCCGCCCGCGCATTCCTCGGCGAGCGCGGATTCGAGCTTGCCGATGCGGAGCACTTCGGCGCCGGTTACGCGCCCGCCGAATGGGAGGCGCTCACGAGCTACTTGCTCCGCAAGGGCTTCACCCAGCAGGAGTTGCTCGTTGGCGGCCTGGCGAGCGAGGGCAGGCGCGGCCCCGTGGACAGGTTCCGCGGCAGGCTGGTCTGGCCGATCCGCGATGTCACGGGCGAGGTGATCGCGTTCGGCGCGCGCACGCTTGTGGCCGGAGGTGACGGGCCCAAATACCTGAACACGCCGGAGACCCCGATCTTCAAGAAAAGCTCGGTGCTCTACGGGGCGGATCTCGCCAAGCGTGAGATCGTCCAGCGCCGCCAGGTGGTGATCGTCGAGGGGTATACCGACGTGATGGCATGCCACCTCGCCGGGGTCCCGACGGCGGTGGCCACCTGCGGTACCTCATTCGGCGAGGGACACATCAAGATCGTGCGGCGGCTGCTGATAGACGCCGACTGGCAACGGGGCGAGGTCATCTTTACGTTCGACGGGGATGCTGCGGGCCGGCGGGCGGCGCTCCGGGCGTTCGATATGGAGGAACGGTTCGTCACCCAGACGTTCGTTGCCGTGCAGGCAGACGGCCTCGACCCCTGTGACCTGCGGCGGGGGCACGGTGACACGGCGGTACGCGATCTGATCGCCCGCCGCGTGCCGCTCTACGAATTCGCCGTCCGTAGCGCGATGGATGAGTATGACCTGGACAGCGCGGAGGGGCGGCTCGCCGCCTTGGACGGAGCGGCGCGGGTCGTGGCGCGCATCAAGGACGGTGGGCTCCGCAAGGTATATGCGCAACGGGTAGACCGGTGGCTTGGCCTCATGGACGAGGATTTCGTGCTTGCTCGCATTGGCCTGCACTTGCGGCGCGGGCAGTCACCGGCGGCGGATCCGTCGCTGCGCCGAAGCGAGGCCAGCGCGCCCGCCCGTCGCTCGCGCCGCGGGGCAGGCCAGGCAGCACCGCACGAGGCGAGTGGGGCGACGCAGGCCGGCGCTTATCAGCAGTCCGGCCCCCATGATGGGACCAGCTACGACGTGGGCGATCCTGTTGTCAGGGTCGAGAGAGAGGCGCTCAAGCTGGCCGTGCAGCGGCCCGCCCTGTGCGGGCCCGCATTTGACGCGCTCGGCGCTGATGCTTTCACGGTGCCCGTGCACACCGCGACGTTTCAGCTGATTGCCGAGTGTGGCGGGGCGGCCGGATCGCGCGGCGGCCTCGATTGGGCAGCAAAGCTGCGCGCCGCCGCGCCGGGGGACACCGCGTCTGCCTTTGTGACGGGGCTGGCGGTGGAGCCGCTGTTGCTGCCGCCCCGACTGAACGGACATGCGGATGACCGCTACACCGAGGGCTTCCTTGCCCGGGTCGGCGAACTGGCCGTATCGCGGCAGATCGTGGCGGTCAAGTCGCGGCTGCAGCGGATGAACCCGGTGGAGGAGCAGGCCGCGTACAACCGGCTTTTCGGTGATCTCATCGCCCTTGAGCAGCGCCGCAAGGTCTTGCTCGAGCGGGCGGAGGGCGCTGCTTAGCAGCCAAGCGATGCCGGGCGGGCGTGGTGCCGAGGCGCGGCTCACAATCCCGTATATGGCGGCGGCATATGAATCGCATCGGTACGCTTCTTGCCAAAACCACGAAGGTTACAAAATTAGACCCCCACTCCGAGGCCGCCATGACGCACACTGTTCTGCGTGGGCCCTTCGGTGTTGCCCAGTGGGCCGCCGCCGGTAGAGCGGGTGGCGGACCTCGTCGCGCAAGGGAGGGAGCGCGGCGTCGTCACGATGGGGGACGTGGCCGCCGCTGTCGATCGCTCCGACTTGCCTGCAGATGCCATTGACGGCGTAGTCAGCTTGCTCGCAGAAGAGGGGGTGGAGATTCTCGACGCTCAGCACGATGAGCTCGAGGATTTGCGGCAGGCTGGCGAGGAGGAGGCCGCCAGGCGGGCACCCACCAGCGATCTGGTCCGCATCTACCTGCGCGAGATCGGCCGTGTGCCACTGCTAACGGCAGAAGACGAGGTCGAACTCGCCAAGGCGATCGAGGCGGGCCTGTTCGCCGAGGAGAAGCTGCATGGCGGCTTCCCGCTGTTCGGCGTGCAGCGCTGCGACCTCGACCTGCTGGTCAGGGACGGACTACGGGCTAAACAGCGGCTGACAGAGGCAAATCTCCGGTTGGTGGTGTCGATCGCCAAGCGGTACCTCGGCCGCGGGATGCCGTTCCTGGATCTGATCCAGGAGGGCAATCTGGGCCTGATCCGCGCGGTGGAGAAGTTCGACTACACCAAGGGGTACAAGTTCTCGACCTACGCGACGTGGTGGATCCGCCAGGCCATTACCCGGGCCATCGCCGATCAGGCGCGGACGATCCGTATACCCGTGCACATGGTCGAGACGATCAACAAGCTTGCCCGTGTTCAGCGTCACCTTCACCAGGACCTGGGCCACGAGCCTGCGCCCGAAGAGATCGCCATGGAGATGGGCCTGCCGGTGGACCGGGTCATGGAGATCCAGCGGATCGCGCTGGAACCCGTCTCGTTGCAATCGCCCATCGGCGAGGAAGACTCCGATCTCGGCGACTTTATCGAGGACGCGGACGCTGTGGTGCCGATCGAGGCAGCAGCGTTCATGATGCTGCAGGATCAGCTTGAGGGCATCCTCGACGACCTCTCCGACCGCGAGCAGAAAATCATCCAGCTGCGGTTCGGCTTGGCGGACGGGCACCCACGAACTTTGGAGGAGGTCGGCAAGGAGTTCGGCGTGACGAGGGAACGCATCAGGCAGATTGAGTCGAAGACGCTGGCCAAGCTACGCCACCCGAGCCGCGCTCAAACGCTCCGCGAATACCTCGACTGACCGCGGGTCGGCCGCCGCGGCCCAGGAAGCCCGCGGCCAGACCCATTACCGGCCAGACCCATTACCCATTACCGGGCAGACCCATCACCGGGCAGACCCATCACCGGCAGACCCATCACCGGCAGACCCATCACCGGCAGACCCATCACCGGCAGACCCATCACCGGCAGACCCATCACCGGCAGACCCATCACCGGGGATGACTCACGCGTGAGCCCTCCTCGGTAATGGGCGGCCCGCAGCCGTGTGCGGCGGGCCGGCGCGCATTTCAGTGCCGTGCGGGCGGGCTGTCCCGGGTTTCCGAACCAGGGAAGTAGGCTTCGCCATTGCCTGCCCCATCGCCACGGAGGCCGGGGACCTTGCCGCCGACCTTGTGCCGTGCGGTCTGGGCAAGGTCACCCGCCTGGGCGTGCAGCGCACCGGCCGCCTGCTGCACGGCGGGGTTGTCCATGACCTTGCGGCCGACATTCTTGATCTGCTCGTAACGTTCCCGGCCGGCCCGGGCGCCGGTGATGAAACCGACGGCGAACCCGGCGATGAACGTGATGCGGTAACGCATCAGGACCCTCTCTTCGCGATTGTTTGTCGCACGTTTCCACGCGCACCCATGATTTGCCCCTGACAGCCGCCGGTATTCCGGTGAACGCCGGGCAACCGTGGCTGGGTTCGCATGCGAACGCCGCCGCCGAGCCGGGCGCACGGCCCGCATACCAGGGCAGCGCGGCCGCTACGCGATGGCGGGGTGCGTTCCGCGGGTGCGCTACCCTGGTTGCCGACGTGCACCGGTACGGTAACCGCCGTACCTCGGTGCCACCTGGTCCGTATGATCGTGTGCTGTCCCATCCCGCGTAGCTCAATTGGCAGAGCGTCCGGCTGTTAACCGGCAGGTTATAGGTTCGAGTCCTATCGCGGGAGCCACAGCATGACGCAGGCAGCGCCCGCGGTCGTCAAAATCCCCACAACCGGCCCGGGCCGGCCGAACGGGCGAAGGCCAGCCGCCCGGCGCCCGGCCGGGTCTGCGTGAACGGGACCGGACGGGCGGCCACCCGGGGGAGCGGCGAGGTCATCGAGGTGGAACACGGCATTACCGTGTACCCGGCCCGCGAGGACCACGGGTGCTGGCGGGCGGTCTGGTACGAGCACGTCCAGCGGCAGCAGTGCGAGGCGGCCAGCGAGGAGAAGCTGGCCGCCAGGCTGGAGAAAGGTCGCCGAGCGGCTGGCGGCCGGCGCCCGAACATGACACGTCCCGGCGCGGACCTGATCGCCCACTACCTGGACCCTGACCGGCTTCCCGTCGACGAGCGGGGGTCTCGCAAGCACGCCCATGCGCAGTGGGGGCTGTGCGAGCGGTTCGCCGCCCCGGTCATCGGCACGGTCACCCGCCAGGACATCAAGACAGAGCACACTCAGAAGATCGTCAACGCCGCCCCCACGCCGGGGGAAGGCGCGCGGGTCCAGAGGATGATCTCCGCCCTGGTCAGCGTCGGCCTGGACGGCGGTACCTGGCCAACTCGCGGCTGGCCAAGGTGCACTGGCAGGCCGGGAACCGCCCGCTGCCCGCACCCCGGGTCAGCGTAGCGGGGGAGTCGGCGCCGTGGGTCGACCCCGACGAGATCCCCGCCGACTCTGGCATGGGCAAGCTCGGCCGGGCGCTGGCCGCCGCCGGGCGGCATGGCGAGCCGGATGAGCTGATGGCGTACACCGCCGCCTACAGGGGGGCTGCGTCGGGGCGAGCTGACTGCGCTCACCGTCGCGCAGGTCGACACCGCCGCCCGGGTGATCACGGTGGACCGCAAGGTGGTCGAGGTCGCCGGGTACCTCTTCGTCGAGGCGCCGAAGACCCGCAAGTTCCGCCGGACCATCTACCCGCGCCGCGCGCCCGCTGGGTACCCGCTCGCCGAGCGGCTTGCCACCCAGATCGGGCAGGCCCGCGCCAAGCAGGAGGTCGGGGCCAACCCGCCCCGGCTGATCTTCCGCTCGCGGATGGGGAAGCGCTGGCGGTCCTCCGACTTCCAACGCAACGTCCTCCAGCGCGCCGACCTGGCCGCCGGGCGGCGCGACGGCTGCCAGCTCGGGGACCGTCCATGGGTGGGTGGCGTCGGGCTGGCGGAAGCAGGTTCACTGCCGAGGGTCTTGCGAAGTTCGCCGGGTGCGGCAGGGCCGGGGCCGCAAGCCATCGTGGGTGGCGCCCAGAATTCACGCGTGCCGGGCCCAGCGCCGGGCGAAGTCAGCGACGGCGGGGTTGCGATCCGGGTCATCCGCGGGCTGCGGAAGCGGTACGAGGACGTTGAGGCGGTGCGCGGGATCGATCTGACGGTCCGGACGGGTGAGATTTTTGCGTTCCTGGGGCCGAACGGCGCGGGGAAGACGACGACCGTCGAGACACTGGAGGGCTACCGGAGCCGCGACGGCGGCGAGGTGGAAGTGCTCGGAGCAGACCCGGCACGTCCGCCGCCGGGGTGGCGGGCGTGTATCGGCGTGGTCTTGCAGGAGTCTGAGCCGGAGGCCGAGCTCACGGTCGAGGAGTGCGTCTCGCTTTATGCCGGCTACTACCCGGGGGCGCGGGCGGTGGCTGAGACGCTTGAGCTGGTGGGTCTGGCGGATCGGCCCACTGCCAGGTGCGGCCGGCTGTCGGGCGGCCAGAGCAGGCGGCTGGACGTGGCCCTGGCCCTGATCGGCGACCCGGAACTGGTGTTCCTCGACGAGCCGAGGATGCGTTTGGGCTAGCTTGCTAGTTTACTCGTCCGGTCGGCGTTCTTGGGTAAGGGTCCCGGATAGGGATGGAGGGGCGTCGTGGCCTTTCGCCTCTAGCGCCCTGGATGGGATAGCGAGTTAGCCGCCGAGGGCTGTTCGGATGGCGGCGAGCCGGTCGGGGTTGGCGTGCCACCAGGTCCACTTGCCGCGCCTCTCGCCCGAGATGAGGCCAGCGTCGGCCAAGACCTTGGTGTGGTGCGAGACCGTCGGTTGGCTCTTACCGAGCGGGTTCTCCAGGTCGCAGGAGCAGACTTCGGGGCTGGAGGCCACGATGGATAGGAGCCGGAGCCGTACCGGGTCGGCCAGGGCGGACAGTACGCGGGCTAGGTCAGTGGCATCGGCCTCGTCGAGCGGGGCGGCGGTGACCGCTGGGCAACAAACGTCGTAGGTCCGCTCGTCGAGCGCCTTGACTTTGGTCTTTACGGGCACAGCGAGCCTCCGCATCACATTGACAGCGGTCGATCTGATAGCCATACTGGCTGAGTCACATCGACGTGTGTCGATCTTACCAGGAGGTTCCGGTCGTGTCCCGCGTGCAACTCGCCCTCAACGTCTCAAACCTGGACGACGCCATCGACTTCTATTCCAAGCTGTTTGCGGTCGAGCCAGCCAAGGTCCGCCCCGGCTACGCCAACTTCGCTATCGCCGAACCACCGCTCAAGCTGGTTCTGATCGAGGATGCGGACCAAAAGCCGGGGGAGCTCAACCACCTGGGCGTTGAGGTAGAGACCACCGAACAGGTCGCCGCAGCGCACGCCCGCCTTGCCGCTGCCGGACTGGCGACCGCGGTTGAGGATCAGACGAAGTGCTGCTATGCCGTGCAGGACAAGGTGTGGGTGGATGGTCCTGGTGGGGAGCCGTGGGAGGTCTACACGGTCCTGGCCGATGCCGAGACGCCCGCTGGCTCCCTCCGGGCCGAGAGTCCTTCAGGTGCGGTGTGCTGTGCTGCTCGTCCCGACCTGGCCGGTGTGGTCGCCGATCGTGGCGCCTCGTGCTGCTGAGCGACCGGCCGTGACCGAGGTCCTGATCGACGCAACGGCTGCACCCGATCCGGGGGTGCCCGTGGTAGGCCGTCTGTCGCTGCTGGATCGGTTCCTGCCGGTGTGGATCATCGCGGCGATGGCCGCCGGGATCGGCCTCGGGCGCGCCATCCCCAGTCTCGGGCGGCATCTCAGCGCTGTTCAGGTGACCTCTGGTACGTCGCTGCCGATCTTCGTTGGGCTGCTGGTGATGATGTATCCGGTGCTCGCCAAGGTCCGGTACGGCCAGCTCGGGCCGGTCAGGACGGACCGGCGACTGTTGGTGTCCTCGCTCGTATTGAACTGGCTGGTCGGTCCCGTCGTCATGTTCGCGCTGGCCTGGCTGCTGCTACCTGACCAGCCCGCGTTTCGGACCGGGGTCATCATCGTTGGCCTGGCCCGTTGCATCGCGATGGTGCTGATCTGGAACGACCTTGCCTGCGGCGATCGGGAGGCCGCAGCGGTGCTCGTCGCCGTCAACTCTCTGTTCCAGATCGTCGCGTTCGCACTGCTCGGCTATTTCTACCTCCGGGTCCTGCCCGGCTGGCTAGGGCTGTCTACGGTCGGTCTGCACTTTTCACTCGGGCGGATCGCACAGACCGTCGCCATCTTCCTCGGCGTCCCGCTTGCCGCCGGGTTTGCCACCCGGACCCTCGGAGAGCGAGTCAAGGGCCGGGAGTGGTACGAGCGTCGCCTGCTGCCGCGGCTTGGTCCGTTCGCGCTCTACGGGCTGCTGTTTACCATCGTTGTGCTCTTTGCCCTCCAGGGCCACACGATCACCGCCAGACCAGGTGACGTGGCCCGCGTCGCGCTCCCGCTGCTTGGCTACTTCGCCGTCATATGGACTGGTGCGTTCGCCTGGGGTCGGATGATCGGTCTGCCCTACGAGCGGACCGCGACCCTGGCGTTCACCGCCGCGGGCAACAACTTTGAGCTGGCGATCGCCGTCGCCATCGGCACCTTTGGCGTCACATCGGGTCAGGCCCTCGCCGGGGTCGTCGGTCCCCTGATCGAGGTCCCTGTGCTGGTCGCTCTCGTCTATGTAGCGCTGTGGGCACGCCAGCGGTTTTACCCAACCGGAGTAGTCGCATGACCGCCAAACCCGAGGTGCTGTTCTTGTGTATCCACAACGCCGGGCGCAGCCTGGCCGCCAAGGTCCTGCTCGACCACTACGCGGTGGGAAAGGTCGAGGTACGCTCAGCCGGCTCCGAACCAGCAAGCGCGGTAAATCCCTCCGTCGTCGCGGTGCTCAGGGAACGGGGTCTCGACCCAAGCAGAGAGTTCCCCAAACCGCTCACCGACGAGCTTGCCCGGGCCGCCGATGTGGTCGTAACGATGGGCTGCGGCGATACCTGCCCCTACTACCCCGGCAAGCGATACCTCGACTGGGACCTCCCCGACCCCGCCGGACTGCCCATCCAAGACGTGCGACCCATCATCGACGAGATCGACAAGCGAGTCCAATCCCTCCTTGCGGAGCTACTTGATCCCAGGGGACAATGATCTTGAACAACGACGAATTGGGCCGGAACAGGACCGCGGCATGTGAGCGCCACCGGCTTCCCAGAGGCCCGGAATGACCGTCCATGATGAGAACCTAATGCCCGACCACGGGCCTCCTGATGAAGCAATTAGGGCCGCACGGCCAGGTTCGTCACTGACTTGCCAGCTCGCCGCCTCTGCGGGTCGTGGCGTTGTCCGGGGCCACGTCGTTGTCGCAGTCAACGTATCTCGCGAACGCGGAGACGCGGATCATCTACCGCCAGGAGTCCGACCAGCTCGGCTCCACCGCCGCGATGCTCAACCTCACCGGGACCGAGCAGAAGATGCTTCCCCAGCTCGGCGCCGGCCAAGGACTCTGGCGGATCAAAGACCGCTCATTTGTCGTGCAGCACCAGCTTCACGCGGCCGAGCCGACCATCTTCGACACCACCGCCAGGATGCGTGACTCGACAGAGCAACGTTGAGGTTCGCGGCCATGTCGGCTCGCCCGCGCGGACGGGCTGCGCACGCATTGGCGGGGTGGACGGTCCTACGCACCTACCGGGCGTGGGATCAGCAGAACAACCGGGTGGCAGCGACGGCACGCTGACGCGCGCCAGCCACGGCGCTCCTGACACCCGGCTCGATCGGCCCGCGGCCGTGGCGGTGCCGGTGGTACTACCGCAGGTAGTCGTCACCGTCGATGACAGCGGCCTTGCCCGGATCGCTGTCGGGAACATCGACCACCACGACGCGATCGACTGTCCGGACGGGCCGATCTGTCGGGACGAGCTGGGTGCAGCTTTGGCGAGCATCGCCGAGCAAGTCGGCGGGCCGGTCCGGGCCGAGGTCCGCGAGCCCGACGGGTCGCGGTACGCCGACATCCTCCAACCCCGCGCCCCAGCGTCCAAGCCCGACAGCGACCACGAGAAGGGCGAGCCGGGTGAGGGGCCGCTGTTGCGAGGTGAGGGGTTCTTGGCGGGCGAGACCGTACTGGTCGCGGTCATCGCCACGAGCACCCGCGCCGACGAACACGGCGCAGCTTCCCTCACAAGTCCGCCGGAGCCGCCACGACCGACCGGCGAAGTGGTGTTGTTGGGTTCTGCGTCGGGAACGATCGTCCGCGGCAGCCTCCCGGCGCACCCGGCCCGACCGATGCGGTGGTGGCGGCGGGAACCGGCCAGACGGGCCCGGTCGGGCAACGACACCGCGATCAACATTGGGCTGGGGCTGATCGCCGCGCTGGGCGTGCTGGCTGGGCTGTTGCGCGTGGCGGGGACGATCGCCGCCTGGCTCACCGGCACTCACCATCCGGTGGGGAGTCTCGGAGCTGGGCTCGCGGTGCTTGCCCATCCGACCCCGCCCGCCGCTGCGTTGCGGGCGCCGGGGCTGAGCCCATTCGCCTATTGGGCCGTCGTCGCCGGTCTACTGGCCGTGGTCGGGGTCGTCGCCTGGCTGGTAGTCCGCTTGGTTCGCGCGCATGACTCCAGCTACGATCCTCGCAGGCGGGCTGGGCTCGCCACTACCGCGCAGATTCGCAACGTCGCCTCCGGGCGGGCGCTGCGTCGCAGGGCCGCGACGCTGCGCCCCTCGCTGCGCAAACCCTCCCCGGCCGAGGTCGGGTATCTGCTCGGGCGAGCAAAAGGCCAACAGGTATGGGCGTCGGTCGAGGACTCGATGCTGCTGGTCGCTCCGCCGCGCTCGGGCAAGGGCCTCCATGTCGTCATCAACGCGATCTTGGACGCGCCGGGTGCGGTGGTGACGACCTCGACCCGCCCCGACAACCTCACCATCACCCTCACGACCCGCCAACAAGTCGGGCCGGTCGCGGTGTTCGATCCCCAGCACTCGGCGCCGGGCCTCTCAGCGGGGCTGCGGTGGTCGCCGGTTCGTGGCTGCGACGAGCCGTTGACGGCGGTGATCCGCGCCACCGGCCTCGCCGCAGGCACCGGCCTTGGTGGTGGTGGTGGTGGTGTGGAGGGCGGCGGGTTGGGTTCTGGGAGGGCAAGACCGCCGCCGCCATCCAAGCCCTGCTGCACGCCGCCGCCCTCGACGGGCGTGACGCCCGGACGTTGTGTCAGTGGGCGCTCAACCCGACCGCCGCGGCCGACGCCGTTCACGTCCTCCAGAGTGACGGTCGGGCGGCGGAGGCGTGGGCGGACTCGCTGGAGTCGATGATCGACTCTGACCCCCGCACCCGTGATTCGATCTGGCAAGGCGTAGGGCTCGCCTTCAAGGCCCTCGCCGACCCTCGCGTGCTCGATGCCGTGACCCCACTCGACGGTGAGCACTTCGACCCGGATGCGTTCCTGGCCGAGCACGGCACCCTGTATCTGTTGGCGACCGGGGCCGGGGCGGGCGCGTCGGCGGCGTTGGTGTCGGCGTTCATCGAGGATTTGACCGAGACGGCCCGCCGCCACGCGGCCCGCTCACCCGGCGGCCGCCTGGACCCGCCGCTGCTGTTGGCGTCCGACGGTGGCGGGACCGGGATCACGACGTTGACGGTGTTGCAGTCGATGGCGCAGGCCCGGCAGAAATGGGGCGAGAACCAGGCTGCCGCGATCTCCGACACCGCGATCGTCAAGGTCATCCTTGGCGGGGAGTCCAACAGCCGCGACCTGCAAGACCTCTCCATCCTGATCGGCGAGCGCGACGAGACCACCGACTCGACCACCACCGACGCAACCGGCGGCCGGTCGCATCAGCGCTCGATCCGCCGCGTCCCGATCCTGCCCCCGGACGCTTTGCGGACGATGCCGTTCGGGCTTGGCACGATCCTCCTGCGCGCTGGGCCGCCGATCGTGACTGACCTGCGCCCATGGACGGGCCGCAAGGACGCCGACCAGCTCGCCGCCGGGCGCCGCCAGGTCGAGCAGACCTTGCGCTCCGCCGCCTGACCTGCCCGCCGACCGGGCGGGTGGGGATCGGTGGCGCACCTCTCATGTCGGAGCACCGGCCGGTGCTCGCTCATTGGCCCGAGCCTGGGAGGTACATCATGGCGATCAAGACCGAACCGTCGATCAAGGGGTTCATCGCCAGCGACCCGCGACTGACGTTCAACGACGACGGCGAGGCACGTTTCTATGCCCGCTTCGGACAGAACCACTACCGCCGCGAGGACGACGGCAGCTTTACCGAGCTCAAGGGCCATCCCGCCCAGACAGCCCGGTGGCCGTAGAACAGCGCCAGCCCAGCCAGACGACAACCTCTCCCGCCCACATCGCGGATTGCGGGCCAGCCGATACGGGCCACCCGGCAGCAGACACGAAGACATGGGTCAAGTAACCAGCGCCCCCCGCGGTGCCGCCTGGCAGTGAGCCGCCAGCGCCTGCTACTGGCCGACGCGCCTGCCGCAGAGAGCATCGGCGGTCATGGCAGGTATGCAATAACACTCGATCTGAGTACACAGCAGCATCCAGCACGGAGTCGATGCTGGAATACAGATCGGCGGATCTTCGCGCGTCTGCTACCGAGTGCTGATCACGCTCTGCGATCGGCGTCGGGCCGGGGTGCGCAGGCGCATCAACCGCGGCGGGTGCGCCAGCGGCGCCGCATGTGGTCGCGAACTGGGCCTGCGGCCAGCGCTCCGTGGCTTGCTCCCCTTATCGCTGGTAGCGCGACGTACCTCATCGCGGCAGAAGCGGGCGTTCACGCCCAGCGCTGCCGACGCATAAACATACGGCCTGAACGCCTGCCTGCTCGGCCGTGGTCAGGATGGCCAACGGTGCTGAGAGCTCTTGATAACCGCACGCCGAGCCGCCGATCTGTATCGGATGGGCTCTTCGGGCAGGTGAGCGTCGGCAATCATGCCTGCGTGCCCAGGTCGGCATTCCGGTTGGAGTAGTCGCAGGCTGCGGTGTTGTGGTGACCGGTGTGTAAGACCTTCGGCTTTCCAAGAAGGGGGCTTCGGACGGCCTGGATCTTGGGCTGGATCTGGATCCGCCGCCGAATCCAGCCGTATATGAAATCAAGGCGCCGCCCCACGCGGCGCCGCTGGCCGGCGTCAGCGCCGGGCTCAGCCTTGGGGAGGCCCGCCCGGCGCACGCCGGGCCACGCACTCCACGCGATACGCAGATCAAGGCAGCTCACATGTCACGCAGGGTACTGGGTACGTAAGTATTCGGAAACCGCGTGGCGTGCGGGCGGGCTGTGGTGCCGGCGATGGCCCGCGACACGTGGTGTGTGGTGCGTGATTTGCGACTGCTGACCGTGTTTGCTGTGCTGCGTGTCGGTTACGGCGGGCGTTGTCCCGGGTTCGGAGGATGCTGAGGCGCCGCTGCGGGATGTGCTGGCTGCGGCGCTGGAGGCCAATGAGCGGCTGGCGCGGCTGGCGGAGGAGCTGCGGGCGGAGAACGCGCGGCTGCGGGCGGAGAACGCGGAGCAGGCGGCTGAGCTGGAGCGGGTGCGGGCTGACCTGGCGGTTTTGCAGCGGATGGTGTTCGGGCGGTCGTCGGAGCGGGCGCGGCCGGAGCCGTCTGCGGACGGCGGCGGGGGGCAGGATCAGGGCTGGGAGCGCGGGAGCGGCACGGGCGGGAAGAAGCGGGGCCCGGGGGCGCGGGCGGGGCGGCGGGATTACGCGCATCTGCCCCGGGTTGAGGTGGTCTGGGATTTCGGGGGCGGCTACTGCTGCCCGGAGTGCGGGACGCCGTTTACGGGCCTGGGCAGCGATCATGTGACGGAGCAGCTGGACTGGCTGGTCGTGGTGCGGGTGCGGGCGGACTGCCGGCGCCGGTACCGGCGGGCCTGCTCGTGCCGGGTCCCGGCGACGGTGACGGCGCCCGGCCCGCCGAAGGCGATCGGCAAGGGCCTTTTCACCAACGGGTTCCTCGCGATGGTGTTCACGGAGCGGTTCGCGGCGGGGCGGAGCATGAACTCGCTGGTGACGGGGCTGGCCAGGCAGGGCGCGGAGATCTCGCCGGGCACGCTGGCCGGGGCGTGCGCGCGGGCCGGGGCGCTGCTCGTGCCGCTGGAGGAGGCCATCACGGCGCGGTCGCGCCAGTCGTGGCACCTGCACGCGGACGAGACGACGTGGCGGGTCCTCGCCCCGCAGGAGGCAGACGGCCCGGTCAAGTGGTGGCTGTGGGTGTTCCTGGGCCCGGACACCGCCTGCTTCGTCATGGACGCCACCCGCGCCGGGACGGTCCTGGCCCGCCACGCCGGCATCGACGAGAAGACAGGGCAGCTCACCGCGGATGGAGGCGAGCCGCGGCGGCTGGTGATCTCCAGCGACTTCTACGCCGTCTACCAGTCCGCCGGGAAGAAAGCGGACGGCCTGGTCAATCTTTACTGCTGGGCGCACATCCGGAGGTATTTCGTGCGGGCCGGCGACGCGAACCCCGCCCAGCTGAGGTACTGGAAAGCTGCGTGGCTGGAGCGGATCAAGAACCTGTACGCCGCGCACGCGCAGCTCATGACCGCGTGGGCGGAGGCTGCGGCACCCGCGCCGCGGGAAGCTGCCGCGGCGGCAGCCCGGCTGGAAGCCGCCGGCGCCGCCTGGGACGAGGCGACCGGCGTGATCGACGAGGCCCGCCGGACGCAGATGAGCGCTCCTGGCCTGCAGGAACCGGCGAAGAAGGCGCTCGCCACCGTGGACCGCGAATGGGACGGCCTCACCGCGCACCGCGATTACCCGATGATCAGCCTCGATAATTATCCCGATGGCGTGGTTATGCCGATGT
>Ga0335081_10000276_pt1 | contig 95758 bp, 87 predicted proteins | sample Lox_Sample_35_FD_206713 | JGI IMG/M metagenome (GOLD analysis project Ga0335081, IMG submission 206713) | Soil microbial communities from Loxahatchee National Wildlife Refuge, Florida, United States - Lox_Sample_3.5 | ecosystem: Environmental > Terrestrial > Soil > Wetlands | place: USA... | reverse complement strand
TCAGAAATATCATTCGCCATCCGCTGAATCCCAGAGGTCTTGAGTTGCTTTTGATTTCCTGATTTTGGAACCATGATAAGGTCAGCCTGGGCACGCCTTCTCGTGGCAAAGAGAGCAAAGAAAAGGAATTGCCTCTTTACATTCCGTGGCTGATTTTCGATTATTTCAAAACCAGCCTTTAGCTTCCTGAGGCTTAGATTGATGGATCTGAATTTGCTTATCTTCTTTTTGACCGTATCCAATTCTTGTTTACGCTTACTCCAATATAACCTAGCTCCCACCAGAACATCTTCCTCAAACTCTCTCTTATATTTTGAATTCACATCGAAACCAATTGCTCTTCTTCCCATCTCGTTCGCAAGAGCCAAGGTCGATCCAGAACCGACAAATGGATCAAAAATCATGTCCCCTTTGTCAGATGAAATGGACAATATTCTCTCTATGAGCGGGAAAGGAAAAGGACACATGTGTTCTTGGCGGCTATTTCCCCATCCTCGAATTGGGATTGTGAATTCCCATATGTTGCTCGGGACCTTACCATTAGAATTGTATCTTTCTGGATAAGTGAGCCACCAATTCTTATAGTCGGTTATTTCTCGTGTTTTGTCGATTCGGTATTTGAAATTTCTCCCTTTGGTAAAGAAAAGAATATACTCAAATTGATTTTTTAGGCGTCCCTTTGCTTGCCATGGTGTGTTCTTGTATTTGTTCCAGACTATGATTTCTTTCAAATTCCAAGTATCGTTCTTATACAGTTCATGCAGCTTATTGTTTATATCAAAAGGCAGGGTCACGGTACTACCGTTTTTCCTGATTGTATCCACAACCAACCAGAATGTCGCATTGAGTTTCGATATTTCGTAACACTGCTGAAAGACATTAGCAACGTCCTTTAAATATTGTTCATACGTCTGGTTGAAACCGAGTTGATTTTTCGAATTCCCGTAGTTCTTAATATCATGGTAAGGTGGAGAAGTCAGAATAAGAGTAGGCTTAGGGTATCCATGTTTTAGGAAGATTTGTTTACTTTTTCTAGCATCAGCTATTAAATACCGAATACCCCTCATATCACCCCTTCATAATATTGCGGGTAGTAGGGATAAAATTCCAAATAAGATTTTATAAGGCCGCTGTCATCCAACTCAAATTCTAACTTAGACAACTCCTCTTTAAACTTTAAGTCATCAAGTGCCTTATTCTTTTCCGACAGACCTTCAATACGTGAATCCAAATAAAGCTTCTCACGATAAGTGAGTATAGGAACGTTGATATCAACAATGCTGTCATCTATCTTTACAAATCTCTCATTTACAACTGATTTCTGAAAGGCATCCGAGTCATCAAAAACCCCGACAAGGGTGAACATCGGAGCCCCATCATTATACTTGAATGAGAACAATTTGTAGAATTTCGTTGAATTAAACTTTTGTTTTTCCTCAATAAAATTCAGGATAATATTTTGGACCAAAGGAAAACCTTTCTCGTCGTCAATTTCTCCACCAGATTTAAATTCCCTGGACATCCACTTTCTGAAAAGGCTGATCACGGTAAGCTGATCCTTTATTTGTTTAGGAAAGCCTGCATTTATGGTTATGATTAAGAAACTCTTATTTTTGACGCTTTGTGTAATCAGGTCAATGTCTTTAAGTATGTTGGTTGTTTGTATCGTTCCGTCTTTCAATCTTCTGAAGAGTGAGTAATCATAATCGAGCCAAATTATTACTTTGTCAGTTAAGGAATTTTCGCCAAAAAAATCTGTCGTCTTTTGGGGTTGAAAGGTCACAAAATCATATGGCTTGTTAAATTCGAATCTCTTGATGTTGATTTTGTCATCTATCGAAGTCATTCGTCTAATATGTAAATACTTATGGAATAGGATGAAATCATAATAGAAAATAGAACCCATTCCGATATAGTGGTATTTACATATATCCATCTCCCTTGAATGTTTGGAAACCTGCTGAAAAAATTCGATCAAGATTTTACGTTCAATTTGTTTTTTAGGACGCAACGTGTAGTTTATCCTCTCGAAGCTACTACTTTTCATTTTCTAGCCCCTCAACCTTTACAAAGTAGTCAAAAGTCTTAACTCCAACGTCAGGATTCTTTGTTATTTTTAAATAGTTTTTCACTAATTCAACTTGTTCTTTCGGTTTCCAATATCTAATCATCACCAACCCATCATTTGCTTTAGGAGTAGAAGTAACCTTAAAGTCACGATTCTTCGTAAGCTTATCGATTGAAACAGTCTCTATTTCGGATTGGCCCTCTGATCCCATAGCCGTTTGAACTGCTTTTGCTTCAATTTCATCTGCACGGCCGTATTTCTTGGATAGAAAATTTACCAATGGACGTGCAGCGTGAATCATCTCACTCAACAAATGCTTATATACAACATTTTCAGTATGAAAATCGTTTTTTAAAGTATTTATGGGAAGTTTTGATGGATCTTTCGATTCTAATAAAACCAAACCGCGAAATTGATTGAAGATGCTGTGCATCTTCGGAAGCTGACCTTCGTCGCCTGACCATCCAGTTTTAGGCGAAGCGTCATCATGGATAACCAACCGATCATTCATAAAAATGTTCCAGCCTTGACGTCCACGTTCTTTCTCGGTACGACGTCCCTCCCACGGCTGAATCCAACACGTTATATGAATTTTCACTCCCTCATACTCTTCTATATGATTGGCAGGCGGATATTCTTTGCTATACTTAATTCCAAGATCGAACGGGCCGATTTTTTCTTTGTCGACCATAAAAGTAATTTTATTCTGAATAAATCGGGTATAATAAATACCTATTGTCTCCTTGAGATCATTTATGAAAGCTACATCGAAAGTCTCTTTTGCTTCGTCTGTTAGATCAGACATAACAATCTTAGTGTATGGTTTCTCTGCCTTTTTCAGTTTTGATTTTCCAGAGCTGGGATGTAATGGCCATGTCCATTCGTGCTCTTTTTCGGCCCAGTCATGAACGTTGATATCCACACGAGTGTATTTATTGCCATCATCGGTTTCAAATCTAATTTCCCTTGCTATTTTGAACACCGCCCTTTTCAAACCAATACCATAAAACCCGATCGTGGACCTCCTTGCTTTAAGATCCGAAAACCCGAAACGAAACACCTCCTCTCTTACCTTCTTTGCAGGGATACCTCCACAATCATCGTAAACATGGAACTCATCCTTGCCAAATCCTAACTGGATAGTCCTTCGCTGACTTAATTTGTGCCAAACATATGAGTCGACAGAATTGTCTGCCAAGTCAAGAACGCAATCATGAATACTGATGTCCTTCGTAAGAACATCGATAAACAATTGCTTCGTGGGTTCAAAACTAACGGTGTCCATTCTTCTTTTCCTCCAAACAGGTATCAGTCAAATCCGCCAATGATTCACTGTGAAATATCCCCATGTTATTAAGCCAGCCCTTCCCTGAGTTTCCGGGGCTCAAAATATTGCTTTCATAAGCCATTTAGTTAATGAATGAGTCTTGTAAAATATAGCGTCGCCGATTATGCAATTCAATGATTCTATATCATGGCGCAACTGTGGAATTTCCATATTGGCAATGCACCTATTCGCTCACCGATACTGATAATACTCAACCAACAATTCTCATCACGCGAATCGCTCCCTCGAATGACAAATAAAAAGAGGCGAAACCATCCCGGGCTTCCGTCTTATGCTACAGATTAACCGTCTCCCGACATATTACTTGCCTGCCGGAGACGGAGCCAACAGTCCAGCTAAAGCACCTACCGCAGCAGATCCTAAAGCAACAAGCACTTCGGGAGTCGGCTTCCCCGCCATGGATAGTATGATGGCACCGATTACCCCGGCCAGCACGGCCAACCCGAGAAAGCCGACCACCATACGGTAAATCCAAACGTCCGTTTGAATCACTGGTGCCGCCAATCTGGCAATTGCTTCGGCCGGGTTTTGCTTAATTTTTGCTGCGAGGTCCGAATCCTGTGCGATTTTTACTGCCAGCTCGCTGACTGATCCAATACGCGATTCCATCTTATCTCCTTTTTAATGTAACCTTGTGTAACCTTGTCAAGGTTAAAAGAAACCTTGACAAGGTTTGAAGGTTTGATCCGAAACATCTAGAAAAACTTTCCAGCCGTAGTAATAATCAGGTTGACAAGATCATCGACAAACCGACTGAGTGCTTCCTTTGCCAACCCTTCCAGCTTGAGCGCAAGGAGTTTTGCCTCGGCTTTCTTGCTCTCTACCAGCCACTCGAAATCCTTATCGGTTATATCGTGATTGGCAAGCTGTGTCGTCCACAACGTAAGATCTGCCTTCAGTGCATTAGCAAAGTCCTGACCATCTTTCACGACTTGATCTTTGTAATCTTTCAATGCCCCGACGGCCAAATTTTCTATCCCTGCCGTAAGAGCTTTCCAGAAATCATCGAATTCTGACATGACAGATGCTCCTTTTTAGGTTTTCTTCTTCTTGCCGCTCTCCAGTCCGATTACATCATCGAAATGACGGCTTACTTCAGCCCTGGCATCGCCCACGAAAGTTGCACCAAGCCGTCCTTCCGATTCCCACCTTGCGAGGAATCCGAAGAACGAGGCTTGCTGCGGGTCCATCATGATTTCATATTGCTTGACGGTCTCATCGTTATTCGGAAGTCCCTTTGCATACTCGTAGGCTTTCTGGAATTCAACTATCACGGCCTCAATCTCTGTCCGGCACGAATCGTAAGGAGACGTCGCTTTACCCATGAGGTTAAGCGCATCGACTTTGAGGGAAACACTATGCTCATAAGCCGCCTGGTCAAAAACTGCAGCCTGAAACCCGCACCCGGCAATGAAGATGGACACGAACAGCAAATTGAAATGATTAAAATTTATCTTTTTCATATGCATCTCCGTTTATAACCAATAACATTGTCAAGGTTTCTTAACCTTGACAATGTTTGATCCGGGTTTTCAAGATTCATCAAACAAGAACCCACCGAGTTCTTTACGTTCCCTTTCGGTTTGATAATTTCCTACAAAAATCTCGTAATCTTCCGGATTCGGGAAATAACCATTTCGCAATTCAATGTCCATGAGGATACTTTTTCGTTTCCCGATCCACTCGAGGTAATTCGAGAATTGCCATCGGTCTACCGAACTGACCAGCTTTGCAGCTACGGGATTCAAATGGACGTACGGGACAATTCGCAAACAGTACGCTTCAGTACTGATTTGCCTTATCTTTGCCTGGCCTTGAAATAACGTACCGCTTGTTCCGAATCGCTTGTTCATGGCTTGAGTGTAGGTATTGAACGTCGTTCTAAGAAACGAACCGATTGAACCGTCGTGTTTTTGCCTCAGCACAAGGTGATAATGATTCGGCATAAGGCAATATGCAGCTACTATGGTGTCGTACCTTTCCGAGTTCTTCTCGAACAATGAAACGAGATATCTATAGTTCTCTTGTTCCAAGAAGATCGGCTGGGAGTGTGCTCCACGGTTGTAAACATGGTAATATGAATCGGTCTCGTATCGCATCTGCTCACCATGGCCTTAACCTTGTCAAGGTTTTTTAACCTTGACAAGGTTGAGAGGCCTCATATTGTTTTCGTTTACTTCGGCTGTGTTGCCGCCTGCGGCTCCGGAACCGGAACAGGAGGCTTCGCTGCCGCTCTCCCTTTTCCCTTCTTGATCGGCTTGAACTCCTCAAGCACTGCCTTGTTACCTGCAAAAGCCGCCTTAGCAAAGCTTCTTACCTTGAACATTTCCTCCTGAAGCGCGGCAACGGCATCGTCTCTCGTTTCTGTCGCTACATTGCGCAGCTTCTTCGAATGCTCCTGCACCGCATCTGTCGAAACAAGGTTTGTGTACGCCGCCGTGATCGCAGTGAAATCGTCCTCGGTCAGGCCATTCTCAATTAGCTCATCATGGTACTTTGTGCAGACGCCGGCGAGGTAATCCAAGAGAGCGGCGAGCCTGCTGACGACATATGGCTTCTTCGCACCGATCTTGAATTCGTTCAGTTTCGTCCTGTTTTTCCCGAAAGCCGACTTTGCAGCGTCTTGAATCTTCGTCACCATCTTCACTCCTTCGTCGATGGCATCGTTCTGATCCGAAGTGCTCTGCAGAAGCGTCGAGTGTGCGGCTTTCTGCGTAGAGTTTTTCCTGACCACCGCATTAAGCGAGTCGTCGAAGCTTTGGAATCGAGCCTCTTTGAAGCCCTTTGCGATCATCTCCGCCCTGTGATTTTGCATCGTCAGCTGGAGATTGTCGCCGTCTTCCGTTACCTGCCCTATGCTGTAAGGCATGTCCCTTCTCCTCTTTTCTGTTTAAGCGCACGCCGTCCCGGTATTCGTCGGTCCACGGATCGTGCATCTTCCTTCTGTTTATTCTATATCTTCCCTTGCGGGAGAATACGGCGTTCTTACAAAAAAAGAGTCAGACAATATCCATACTTTTTACAAAGACCACGAAGGACTCACCGGAAGTGAAGACGGGTAAATGCTTCCCGGATCGAAGCATTTCAAGTCAGTTTCAGTTTGAATGGTGCTTGAGCAGGAAAAGGGTTACTGCAACTCCCTGAATCTATCCCCGCCACAAATCTTCACCTTCATCCTCTTCAGGATCGGATTTGTCCTCTGAGATCAAATACAAATTAGACGAAATAATTTATATGTCAAGAGGGAATACCGACTTTCACATCAGAAAACAAAAATTCCAAGAAGTGCACAAGCAGGCATCGCCTATGCACAAAGAGTTTTCAATAACGTCCAAGGGGATCTCAACAACGCCCATTTAAGTCCGAGGAATGCTCAACGAAGATTCATCAGCATCCAGGTGAGTTTCAACCCCGCCCAGGCAGTTCTCAACAGCGTCTGAGTGAGTTTCAACTCTGTCTGAGTCGTTTTCAACAGCGTCTGAGTAAGTTTCACCTCTGCCCGAATACCTTTCAAGAGCATCTGGATGAGTTTCAACTCTGCCCGGGTCATTTTCAACAGCATCTAAATAAGCTTCAACTCTGTGCGAGTGGTTCTCAACAATGTTTGGGTAAGTTTCAACTATGTTTGAGAGAGTTTCAGCTCCGTTTAAGACATTTTCGTTTTCACTCTTAGAGGAGCCCCCACGCCGTCGAACGAAAACAAGAATGCGAAGGGCCACGCTCAAAGCCTCCCGACAAACGGAAAACGCTTTCCGGCAGATTGAGAGTTATTTCAACACCACAAGTTTCTTCGTCGCGCTGAACGTCCCCGCTTGCAGCCTGTAGAAATACATTCCGCTCGGCAGATTGGCGGCGTCGAATCTCAAGAAGTACCTTCCCGCGCTCTGGTGTTTGTCCACCAGTGTCCGAACTTCTCTCCCCAGAACATCGTAAACCTTCAACATCACGAAGCTGTTTACGGGCAATTGATACGTAATGACGGTTGAAGGGTTGAATGGATCGGGATAATTATTTTCAAGAGTATAGGTCTGAGGATTGCCGGCAGTGTGCCTCACTGCATTCAATGAGCTCACCGTGATCCAAAGCGTGTCTGAGATCCAATAGCGGCCGACCTGGCCGACGATGGCATGTCTGCCTGCCGGCAGCGTGTCCTTGTTGACCGGATAGGGCGGTAACTCGGGGGCCCCGCTCCAGCTAACCGAATCATGAGGAGGAATCACGGTACCGACTATTACCAGCGGGCAGGGCCGATGTCCAAGGAGGCTGAAATTGTCGACGTAGTAACTGACGTCGCATCCGCTCAGATATAACGTGTCGGGGGTGCTTCCGGTGTTGACTGCGGTGATCATGATGTGAATGCTGTCTCCGTAATGATATACTACGCTGTCGGTCGACACGTAATATCTCATTTGAGCGGAAAGAGGAGACGAAATCAAAACGGCCAAGAGAAAAATGTAAGAATGCTTCATGGTTCTTTTCCTTTTTTGGAATTAAGAAGTCTGAAAAGCAATCCCTATCGGCCACCGTGGCAATGCCTTTAACATCCCCGGCCTTCAAATACCCTGATTATTCTGACACTTTAATTTATTGCTTGCATCCATCAAGTGCAAGTAAGACAGACTGTGTCTAACACCTAATACTCTCGTACGCATTGCCACGAGAACACATAGGCTTATTGCCATGGACAGCCGCCCTTACTCTTCAACCCATCACCCCCCAACTAATTCGGTCTACGGCAGAGAGCTGTTGAACTTTTTCCTTCTGTTGCGGATGTAATCGACAAAAATATATTCGCCGAGCTTGTTCAGCGAAGAATAATATGCACGGCCTTTATTTGCCTGCGTAAGCTCCTCGACAAAATTGATCAGGTAGGGATCCTTGGCGACCATGAACGTGCTTATGACAATTTTCTCCCGCCGGCATGCGACTGCCTCGTCGAGCGTCTTGTTCACAATTCGAGGATCGAGCCCGAACGAATTCCTGTAAAGCCGGCCTGTGTCTTCGAATATCGCGGAAGGTTTGCCATCAGTCACGAGAAAGATCTGCTTGTTGACATTTCCCTTCCGGCGCAAAATACTCCTCGCGAGCCGAAGAGCCGCGCGGGTGTTCGTGTGGTATGGTCCCACAGTGACGAACGGAAGCTCCGCAAGAGTTATCTCCTTCGCGTCGTCGCCGAAGGCCACAATATTCAAGTGGTCTTTGGGAAATTTTGTGCGTATCAACTCGGCTAGCGCGAGCGAAACCTGCTTCGCCGGAGTTATTCTATCTTCGCCGTATAGAATCATGGAATGACTGATATCGATCAGAACTACAGTGGCACAGCTGGTCATGTGCTCGGTTTCATACACCTCGATATCGTCCTCCTCTAATCTGAAGTTCTCGATCGTGTCGTGCTTCAAGACATTCGTGAGGGTCGAAGTCAAATCTATGTTGGTCGGCTGGTCGCCGAAATGATATTTCTTCGTTTCGCTCAAGCGATCAACGCCCTGTCCGGTATGAGGCGATTCATGGGAACCGAGAGGACTCTTCTTTAGATTCGAAAACACTTCGCGAAGTGCATCTTCCCGGATTCGCTGCACTCCTTTGGCTGTCAGTATCACGACATCCTTGGCGTCCTCGATGTACCCGAGCTCCTTCAGCTTGTTTATGAATTCCTCGAGGGTCATCTCCTCATCGAAAAGCTCGTACTCCTTTCCCAGCTGCCTCATCCATTCGAGCGCTTCCTCAGTATCGCCGCTCGTTTGCAGCAGAAGATAACTGAACATAGAGATCATGCTCTGCAAACGCTGTTCATCTGTCATCGAGCTTTCAGTCCATTTCGAATACCGGAATCTCATCGTTTACCTCTCTATCATCATATTAAACGTCCATCACGAAACGATCGATACGAAAACATGCTGCGACCTCTATTCTAAATGAGCCTACCTTTCAGCAAACATCACCTGCACGAACGGATTTTCTGCCCTCTCTTTTTTCAATGTACTATCCATACCGTGACCTGGAAATATCCCCGTTTCTTCCGGGTAAGAAAAAACTTTGTTGGAGATGCTGCCGGCTATTTCTTCGTAAGAGCCTGACGGTAAATCAGTTCTCCCAATCGAACCCGCGAACAAAGTATCACCTGTAAACATCACGCCGTCAATTTCATCGTAAAGACAAACTGAGCCTGCAGAATGACCCGGCGTGTGAATGACCCTCAGGACACAACTGCCAAACCGCAGTTCCATGGCATCTTCCAGCGGGATATCGATGTTCACCGCTTCAACGGGTATCGGAGGAGGGATCAAAGAACCATTCGGATCCTTCATCATCCACTCGTCGGATGTGTGGGCACATATTCTCGCACCGGTCAGCGCTTTCAACTTTCTCATTTCGCCAATGTGGTCCCAATGTCCGTGAGTCGCAATGACAAATCTCAAATCTAAATCAAGTTCTTTGATCCGCTTATACATTTTATCCGACGACCATAGCGGAACGTCAACCACTGCCCCTTCGAGCGACCTTCGATCGTATAACAAATAACCTGTTGTCCATATCGGACCGTCTTCGAACTTCTCGATCAGCATGAGTGAACCACCTGAATGAATTCCTTCAGACAATTCTAATCTTCGTCGAACCTTTCCTTCGGCGGGAAAATACTTCCGACCAAATCCTTGTATGCAACGACGTTCTCCGTATCGTCCTTCGCTATCCTCGAAAATTGATGCAGGCCGTCCAGAACGAATTCCATCGAAGTGGCAAATTCGTACCTCTTCGATTCATCGACATTCATGTGTTTTTTCACGACATCCTTTAAGTGTGCCACCTTGCAAAGCTGGGAATAGTAATCGTCGAATGCCATGTCGTCGGCGACCTCAACCTTGTTGCCGGATTCGAACCAGTTGATAATCGGAGAATACTCGTCTTCCTTGCTGTAACTCGTGACCTCGCTCTGCCTCGCAGTTTTCTTCATCTCCTCGCTTTGTCCGCCGCGCATTTTTTTCTGCAGCGGGTCCGGAAAATACTTTTTAAAAGTCTCTCTGACGGCTTTGCCGATAAGCGCGCGACTCACCTTAACGGAACCTTCCTGCTCGCCTTCAAATACGAGTTCCAATTTCCCCGTCATGCCCGGCAGAACCTGCTGGAGGTCGCATATTCTCGGGACGATCACCTTTTCATTGTTGATAATTGCGCGCTGTTCCGCACTGCTGATGAGATTTTCCATTACGGAGATCGTCATCCTGACGCTGACTCCGCTCTTCTGATCGACGAATTCGCTGCCGCGTGCCTGGAATGCGATCTCCTCTATAACCTCTTTCAAATAATGGGGCATCACAACTTCTCTTCCGTTGCCGCGCCTGGTCCACGCTTCCTGCTCGGTGATCTTCATCGCATCATCGATACTGTGCGGATAGTGCGTGAGAATCTGGGAGTCGATCCTGTCTTTCAAAGGCGTGATAATATTGCCGCGGTTCGTATAATCTTCCGGATTGGCGGTGAAAACCATCAAAACATCCAGGGGAATCCTGACATTGAATCCGCGGATTTGAATATCTTTTTCTTCCATGATGTTGAAGAGTCCGACTTGAATTCTCGGCTGGAGATCGGGGAGCTCATTGATAGTGAAAACACCGCGATTCGTTCTCGGGATGATTCCGAAATGTATCGCACCCTCGTGCGAATAGTGAAGCTTCTGCACTGCCGCCTTTATCGGATCGATATCCCCTATGAGATCGGCGATTGTCACATCTGGAGTCGCAAGTTTCTCTCCGTATCTCCGATCCGGAGGGAGCCATTCGATTTCCACGTCATCGCCATGTTCGCTCACGAGATCGACACACCGTTTGCAGACCGGGTTATAGGGATTGTCATTTATCTCGCATCCTTTTATCACCGGCACAAATTCGTCCAGGAGGCAGATGAGGCTCCGGGCAATTCTCGTCTTCGCCTGACCGCGCAGGCCGAGAAGAATAAGATCGTGCCTGGCAAGAAGTGCATTGATGATGGCCGGGATTACAGTTTTCTCGTACCCGATTATTCCCGGGAATAGCGCCTCTCCTTTTTCCAATTTCGCGGAAAGATTTTTTCTAATCTCTTCCTTCACCGGCAGCACTTTGTACCCGGATCTCTTGAGCTCCTCTATCGTGTGCGGCAATGTCTTCATAATTCTCCTCTCACGTCTTCTGAGAATTTATTTTCGTCTCAGTCAAGATGCAAACCAATTTTTTCCCCGACATTTGAAACTGCATCGTCTAATTCATAACTTTTAAGAATGCCAATGTCAAAAAAGCTCCTGATAAGATTAAGCTCGGCGGGCGATATCATTCTTACTTCGCCTCTCCTTAAGTTGATAAAAGAAAAAGAACCTGATTCCGAAATTCATTTTGTCGTAAAGTCAATTTATTCCGACCTTATTCAATATAACCCTAACATAAGCACCGTGCATTTAGTTCAGGAAAATACGGATCTCGTTCAACTCGAGAGACTGAGACAGCAACTGCTCGGCGAAAGATTCGACTCCACTTTAGACCTTCAGAACAATTTCAGAAGCATTTACTTGAGAAAGGGGACTTCAAAAAGAATCGGAACGATCAGAAAGGAGATTTTCAAGCGAGCAGCACTCGTAAAGATGAAACTAAATCTCTTTCGTGAGGTACGTCCTGTCGCTCTAAAATACGCGCAGGTCTACGACAAGACAATAACACAGGTTTCGAAGCCTGATATTTTTTTCCCCCCGGGCATGAAGGAGAAGACCAACGAAATTTGGGAAACGCTGGCTTCCAGAGGAGACAGGACAATATTCCTTTGCCCCGGATCAAAGCATTTCACGAAGCGCTGGCCTGTTGAAAACTGGATTGCGCTTGCCAAGATGATATCTGTGCAGGACCATGTTGTCCTGATCGGAGGGCGGGAAGATGCAGAGATATGCGGCGCCATCGAAAGAGCCGGCGGAGTTAGCAGTCTCAGCGGGAAGCTGACTATGCTCGAGAGTGCCGCGATGCTTTCTCACGCAGATCTGGTTATCACGAACGATTCATTCCTGATGCACGCGGCGAACGCGCTCGGCAAAAAAATTGTTGCCATATTCGGCTCGAGCGTGAAGGAATTAGGATTTTTCCCTTACGGGGTTGAGACTAAAATCATGGAGGTCAGCGGGTTGAGTTGTCGTCCATGTTCACACATCGGGAAGGAATCATGCCCGAAAAAACATTTCCGCTGCATGCTGGGAACAACGCCTCAGATGGTTTACGAAGCTGCGACAGAATTGCTGGGCATATAACCGCATACGATTCAACCGAGCGTAATTCCCGCGAGCACGCTCAATGCCTGCAGGTATTTCTCGCTTGTCACGCGGATAATCTCGTCAGGCAGATTCGGTGCGGGCGGCTTCTTGCTCCATTTTATAGAAATCAAATAATCGCGAACGAATTGCTTGTCAAAGCTTGGCTGCGATTTTCCAACTTGATAATGTGCCATGTCCCAGAATCTGGACGAATCGGGCGTCAGCAGCTCGTCGATCAAAACCAGCTCACCATTTTCGTCCGCGCCGAATTCCATTTTAGTATCCGCAATTATGATCCCCTTGTTCTCTGCGTGCCATGATGCCGTTCTGTAAATTTCTATCGCATAATCGCGCACTTTCTCGGCAACATCCTTTCCCACCAAATTGACCGCCTTGTCGAAACTTATGTTCTCATCATGGACCCCTATTTCCGCTTTTGTCGATGGTGTGAAAATCGGTTCCGGCAGTTTCTCCGATTCCCGCAGGCCAACCGGCAGAAGGACCCCGCAGATAGATTTGGTTCGCTGGTAATCGAGCCAGCCCGAGCCGCTTATGTATCCGCGCACAATGCATTCCAACGGGAGCGGTCTTGTCTTCTTTACAATCATGCTCCGGCCGTCAAGCTCGCCGCCGTACTTCAAGCATTCTGCCGGGTAAGCCGTGACATCCGCCGAGACGACATGATTCTTGATGATCTTCTGAGTGAAGTCAAACCAAAACTTCGACATCTGGTTGAGTACCTTGCCTTTGAAGGGAATCCCATTCGGCAAGATGACGTCGAAAGCACTTATCCTGTCGGTCGCCACAAAGAGCAGTGAATTCGAAAGCTCATAAACATCCCGGACTTTTCCACGGCGGAAAAGCTTGAGATCTCTGTATGCGGTGTACTGAACTACCTTTTCCATTCCCTCGCTCGAATTTAAAAATAAATTTTACTGAACTGCAATAGAACTAATTAGACCCAACCTCAATGTTCTAGGTGAAAGTTAAAGAAATCCGTTCAATTTTCCGAATCTAAAAGAAACCCGGTCATCGTCAAATGCCATGGTCTGTCGACCTTGACAAGGACGACAAGGTCAATCTACATCGTACTTGATCAAAGAAAAAACATCTATATCCGGAATTGCTTTCCTGCCGTTCAATGGAGTCAGCTCGATCAGGAAGCATATCCCCTCGACTTTTCCCTGAAGTCGTTCCAAAAGTTTGCATGCGGCAGCAACCGTTCCGCCGGTGGCAAGAAGATCATCGTGTACCAATACTCTGTCGCCCGGCTGGATCGCATCCCTGTGTATCTCCATTGAGTCTGTGCCGTATTCAAGCTGATATTCCTGCCGGATGACCTCCGCGGGAAGTTTTCCAGGCTTGCGAATCGGCACAAAGCCAGCTCCCAATTTGTATGCGAGCGCGCTCCCGAAAATGAAGCCTCTCGACTCCACCGACACGACTTTATCAATCTGTTTATTCTTATAATGCTCATAAAACTTCTCAATCGCGTACGCAAACCCATCTTTATCTTTGAGCAAAGTTGTGATATCCCGGAACATGATCCCCTTCTTGGGAAAGTCTGGCACAGTCCTGATCTTGTTTTCGATATTCACTAGTCCCACTCCAAATGTTTTTTATTTAAAAATGCTTCAATACCTTTTTTGAAATCCTCCAGGGAACGCGCCTTCGCGTTCATCATGGCGCCATACTTCAGCGCGTCTTCCAGAGTCAGGTCCTTCACCTGTGATAACATTTCTTTTGTCAGCTCGATCGCCTTTTTGCTCGTGCCTGATACGAACTCTCTCAGGAAGTCGTCAACGTGCGAGTCGATTTCGTGATCGCTTATGATTTCCGGTATCAATCCCATTCTGAGTGCCTCTGCCGCATCAATTACCCTTCCCGTTAAAACCAATTTCCTTACATTCGGCTCCGTCATTTTTCTGAGTGCAATTTTCATGACAATCGCCGGCACAAACCCGACCTTCACTTCTGTAAATCCGAACTTCGCTCTTTCCGAAGCGAAAATAATGTCACACGACAAGACCAACCCGAAAGCTCCTGCAAGTGCCGGACCCCTCACGACCGCACAAACAAGTTTTCTGCTCGTGTAAACCGACAGCAAGAGATTCTTAAGCGCCATGGAGTCATCGAGATTCGCGGACTGTGAACTCTGAGAGAGCTTCAATAGATAATTTAGGTCTGCTCCTGATGAAAATGCGGAGCCTTTTCCGCCGAACACGATCGCCCTGAGATTCTGGTTGGAATCGGCCTGCTTGAAATATCCCGTTAACTCTTCAACTGCTAAATCATCCATGGCATTTCTTTTTTCAGGGCGATTTAGTATCAGATACGCGATCTTGCCTTTTACGACCAAATCTACTCTCTTGCCCACCTATTGCTCCATTTAGAAATGTTCCAGTAATTGATTCTATTCACACCTCAAACCACGATACCTTCACTAAAAATATGATCATTCGCCGGCAAAGTAACAAATGTCGGAGGGCAACAAAAAGAGAATTGTTTACAGCACTTCGCCAAGCATCTTCTCAAATAACATTTTCGCCATCCTGTCATGTCCGGCTTGACTAACATGTATTCCATTTTCGAAGAACAGATCATTTCCCGATTCATCGTGAGTGCCCATGACATCGACGTAAGAGATTCCCGAGACCTCCGCAATTCTCGAAAACCTGTCGTTCACATCTTCGGCGAGCTTGTTCTCAAATCCGGAAGATGGTCTTGTCGCCGGCCCAAGGACCAGGAGTTTGATATTATTCTCAACGCAAAACTTGTTTATGCCCAGAAACAACTCTTCATATTTCCTCAATACAAAGGATCTATTCCCAATCAAAGCTCCGAATACGCAATTGGCCTCAACTAAGAGATGCCTCCATTTCTTTTCCTTCCTTTTTGAACCGGTATCCGAAGTGAGAAGTTTTACATTTAGCGGATCATACCTTTCGGCATTCAATATTCCTAAATAAGGGAGATTCAACGAGCGTTTCAAATCTCCTTCATCATTAACATACTTATAGAGTATCTTCGATATTCTCACCAAAGGCTCGGTTCGAAGATTAAACATCAACACATCGATGCGAATATTTCTTGCCGCTGTCATGATTTTTTCCAGACACCGCGACAGTGTCTCGTATCGAATGATTGCCACGTCAAACTTAAGATGTTTTTTCTCGAGGAGCTTCACGAGAGTATAGTGGTACGTTCTATCCTTTGGAATATTATACTGGATCGGAAGACAGCCTCCGACTATAAGCATATTCTTGCCCGCATTGAATTGCTCTAGATACGATCTTGCTGCGGTATACTCCTGAGGACTGGTCACTGTCCTGTTCTTATCAAGGGCAAAAGACTTTCCCTCTAAACGGTGGCTCTGAAAATTATCGACAACCGAGATCGCAATATCGAAATCCGGCTTGCGGGCTTTTTTCCACCTGCCAACACCGACGTTTGAAAACTCAAACTGTGCTCGCGAGCACCATTCTGTCTGCTTCATGCTCAAAACAGCCTGCCCTTCGACCGAAGGGTATTCGGTAAGTTTCCTTAAAACCCATTGAAACAATTTCTCATCGTTGAGTGACAGAACTACAGAGTTGATCAGCTTTTTTCCGGCTTCCTTTGCCTTTCTATTGAGAAAGGAAATCCATTCCCAGTATTCCGCCGAGTCCTGATGATGAAAAGGAAAGCAATTTGTGCTCAAATTGAAATCACAATGACCGAAAGCGATCGACTTTAATTTCGAATTCTGAAATGAGAGTATTTCTCCGGCGCAGTCAAAACCCGCCCTGGTTTCTATTATCGGTATTATTTCTTCAACGTCAGCCGTCAAGTTATTCATGAGCTGTGCGACCTCATGCGAGTGTTCCGCCTTCGACAAAAATATCGAGTGCAAATTTCTCAGGGAATTTATCGCGTCCAAATCCTCCTGAATAAATTCCGAGCGGCAGGAATTAACCCTGATGCCGATCCCGTTCATCTCGTCATCCAACTTCATCGATTTCAACAACTTGACGACCGCACTGCGCTGATCTTCTTTCAGCTTCCTTGCAAGAGTCTTATCCGGATCATCTATGCTGTCTTCAAAATCAAAACAGACAATCCCGTCGCAGCTCCGTACCCTCATGTAGAACGACAAAAAATCAGATGTGCGAAGTTTTGAAAAATAATACGGCCGAATCTTCCTCATCAGTCCAACTCCCCGTGACCTGTCATTTGTTATTAGAAGCGCTTTACAAAAATCTACACACAACAAACGAGAAACTCAAAACCATTGGTTTATTCTACATATAATTGATTTTCACATCCTCAAAAGATATTTTAAAACAGATAGCTGCAAATCATATCTCATGGATATTCAGTACCTTTTTCGAACTAATTACTCAAGGAATACACTTTGCGAATTCTAGTGGTGGAAGATGAAAAGAAAGTCGCCTCTTTCATAAAAAAGGGGTTGGAGGAGCAATCTTACGCGGTGGATGTCGCCTATGACGGTAGACAAGGCGAGGATCTCGCATCTCATAATGATTACGATTTGATCATCCTCGACATACTTCTTCCCGTGCAGGATGGAGTCCAGACGTGCCAGAGAATTCGCGGAAGGAAAATTGACTCGCCGATTTTGATGCTGACGGCGATAGGAGATACCGAGGCAAAAGTTCGCGGACTTGATTCAGGTGCCGATGATTACCTCACCAAACCGTTCCACTTTGAGGAATTGCTTGCGAGAGTTCGCGCATTGTTGCGAAGGAAAAGTCAGGATAAGTCGTCGACCCTTCAGGTCGGCGAACTTATGCTCGATCCCGTGTCTCGAAAAGTCGAGCGCGACGGGAGGCAGATCAGGCTGACCTCAAGGGAATTCGCTCTCCTCGAATACTTCATGCGTAATAATGGAAAAACTCTCTCAAGGGTTCACATCGCTCAACACGTATGGAATGTCAACTTCGACATGGAATCGAATGTAATCGATGTCTATGTCAAACTTTTGCGTCAAAAAGTGGATAAGGATTTTAAGAAACAGCTGATCCATACAGTCATAGGAGCAGGATACGTTCTCAAAGATGAAGATACGGTCGATTAGATCTAAAATAATTTTTCTTTTTGCAATTATCTTCGGAGTTACGCTCTCTGTTTTTGTTGCGGCATTGTATCTGGTTTATGCGAGGCAAAGTGCGCAGAATTTCGACCTCAACCTGAGTAACGACGCACTCGAAGTCGTTGGACTGATAAAGGGAGACGAATTTCTGGAACAGGAGATAATATCCGGATTGACTCAGCGTCCTTTTGTTCTTCCGTTCGGCACAAACAAGTACATACAGGTTTTGTCCTTTGATGGAAACATAATAATAAAGTCCGCCAACCTGAGGAATTTTGCATTGCCTGTCGGACCGGAGGTTCTCGGTCTAGCACTGAGTCAGCATCAGGTTTTCGAGACGCTTGACAATTCGTTCTCGAAGCGGTTGAATACGGATGGAAAACTACGAATGGTCACTTACCCCGTGCTCGACAACGGCATTCCAAGGTATCTCGTGCAGGTCGCCTCGAATACCGCGGCACTTGATCAATCGCTCTTCCAATTTCGGCTCCTCCTTTTCATTTCGGTGCCGCTGACAATATTACTGGCTGCACTTGGAGGTTTCTATGTTGCGAAGAAAGCCTTCGACCCGATCGACAAGATAATACGGACGGCACAGTCGATTTCCGCAGAGCACTTAGACAAGCGTCTCGAAAAAGGAAAAGTTGACGACGAGATTTCACGCTTGTCCGGAACACTTAATGATATGTTCGACAGGATCGAGGAGGCATTCAACCTCCAGAAACAATTCACAGCAGATGCCTCGCACGAACTGAAGACCCCTCTTACGATCTTGCTTGGCGAAATTGAAGTGGCGTTAAAAAATCCCAGGACCCCCGAGGATTACCAGAATATTCTTGAAAGCGCAGTTGAGGAAATAAGGAGGATCACTAATATTGTTGATGATCTCCTGACCATCGCCAGACTCGAAAGCGGTCAGCTTCCACTCCTGAAGCAGCCGGTGAGAATCGATGAACTTCTTCTAGACGCTATATCGCGAGTCTCGGGCTACGCCGCCCAGCATAGTGTCAGGGTAAACTACGAAGTTAAGAGCGGCTCGGGGCATGAGAGTGAGGAGGTTTTCGTACAGGGGGACAGAGATAAACTTCTCAGCATTTTCATTAACTTGCTCGACAATGCGATAAAATATTCAAAACCTAACGGCACTGTGAAAGTGGTGCAGAAGACCGAAGACAAGTTTGCAAGGCTTGAAATAATCGATACGGGAATAGGAATTCCATCGAGCGATCTTCCCCATGTTTTCGATAGGTTCTATCGCGCTGATAAATCAAGGTCGGCAAGCGGTACAAGAAGAGGATCGGGGTTGGGTCTCTCGATTTCGAGATTTCTCGTGCAGGCACATGGCGGTTCAATTCAAATAGAAAGCCAGGAAGAGGAAGGTACAATTGTTACAGTCAGACTACCGGTAGTACGTACGGACGAGATAGCCGAGTCGCTGGAGGCCGATTCGCCCGGCTAGCGAATCAAAAAAGGACTAGCAGGCGACCTCCAAACGCATAACCACCTTCAAATAAGGCAGCCAAAAAGACCTCAGACTTTGACTATTGGAAATCCTATACCTCCATTATCTCTTTTTCTTTGATGTTCAGGATTTCATCGAGATGTTTAATGGATTTGTCGGTAAGTTTCTGAACTTCCGTTTCGCCGCGTTTGCGCTCATCTTCCGAAACATGCTCGTCTTTCTCCGCCTTTTTCAAATGCTCATTGGAGTCTCGACGGATACTTCTTATTGAGACTCGCCCATCTTCGACAAATTTCCTTGCAACCTTCACCAGTTCCTTTCTCCTCTCCTCGGTCAAGGGCGGGACCGGGAGTCTGATCACGGTGCCGTCATTTGAGGGAGTGAGCCCGACATTCGCGGCAAGTATTGCCTTTTCAATCTCATGAACAATGGATTTATCCCACGGCTGAACCGTGATTAGGTGCGGATCGGGTGTGCTCACGCTACCCACTTGAGCTATCGGCAGCTTTTTGCCGTAGTACTCTATCTTGACATCATCTAACAATGCCGCTGTAGCCTTCCCCGACCTGAGCTTAGACAATTCCTGTCTTGTAAACTCGACAGCTTTTTTCATCTTTTCATCTGTTTCATGGATAATCTTTTCCAGCATGGGATCCTCCAGATTTTTAGTTAATTCATTCTAGAAATGACGGACGATTGATCCGATCGCCTCACCGGACAATACCCTTCTCAAGTTGCCGGGAACGTTCATATTGAAAACTACGATCGGTAGTTTGTTTTCTCTGCAAAGAGTTATCGCAGTTAGGTCCATGACTTTAAGATCTTTTTTCAGTACATCCATGTAAGAAATCTCGTTATACTTAATGGCCTTAGGGTTCAACTCGGGATCAGAGTCATAAATTCCATCCACTCTTGTGCCCTTTATGATAACATCCGCTCTTATCTCGACGGCTCGCAATGCCGCGGCGGTGTCTGTTGTGAAATATGGGTTGCCGGTACCAGCTCCAAAAATTACTACTCTTCCTTTTTCTAGATGACGAATGGCGCGACGCCTTATGAAAGGCTCGGCCATTTGTTCCATGCTGATCGCGCTCATAAGTCTTGTATAGACTCCTTTTTTCTCCAGTATATTTTGCAGTGCCAGTGCATTAATCACCGTTGCAAGCATCCCCATCTGATCACCCACGACCTTGTCGACCCCGTCCGCGGCTGCCGCGATTCCTCTGTAAATGTTCCCCCCCCCGATGACGATACCGACTTCGGCCCCGAGAGAACGCACCGATTTAACCTCGTTAGAAAATTGGTCTAAAATACCCGGGTCGATTCCATACCCTTTTTCCCCCATGAGTGACTCGCCGCTTAGTTTCAAAAGTATGCGTTTAAATTTGAGTTCCACGCTGTCCGACGCCTTCGGCATTGCTTGCTCCTCGTTATTCAATATTCAAATACAATTATAAAAAAAGTCCGTCCATGATCAAAGGGCGGACCTTTTATGCGCGACTTCAACAAATCTTGCGAAGATTCAGAACCTCCGCCGGTTGAATTACTTTGCGCCATCGACACCGAGTTCAAATCTCTGGAACCTTCGGATAGAAACGTTTTCACCAGTTTTCGCCGTCATTTCCATCATGAGGTCCTTGACCATACGCTGAGGATCTTTGATAAACGCTTGTTCGAGAAGGACCACTTCCTGAAAATATTTTTCCAGGCGTCCCTCCGCAATGTTCTCGATGACAGAATCGGGTTTGCCTTCGCCCTTTGCTTCCGCGCGGAAATTATCTTTCTCCTTTTCAACCATCTGCGAAGAGATTTCCTCTCTGGAAATGACGAACGGGCTCATCGCGGCGATCTGCATTGCGATATCCCGGGCAAGCTGTTTGAACTCGTCTGTGCGCGCCACGAAATCAGTTTCACAATTGATCTCGACCATGGCACCTATTCTGCCGCCCGCGTGGATATATGCCTCGACAACGCCCTGTTTGGCTTCACGACCGGCGCGCTTCTCTGCGACCTTCGCCCCGTGTGCACGAAGAATTTTCTTTGCCTGTTCAGCATCGCCATTCGCTTCTTGAAGAGCTTTCTTGCATTCCATCATTCCCGCACCGGTAATTTCGCGGAGTGATTTCACCATATCAACAGTTATTTCCATTAATTATTCTCCTTTCCCGCCCACTATTGTTAAAACAGGATATGCGGGATGCCACTATGCAGCACTTTTACTCGTCATGTTCCGCCACTGACGGATCGTTTTCAATTTACATTCTCTTGTTTCTTAGATGAGGCATCCGAAGACTTCGACGACTGTTCCATCATAGCCTCCATCTTCGCTTCATTTGCCCGCTGACTTCCTTCAACGTAGGCATCGGTAAGGGCTTTCAAGATCACCTCGATCGCTGTCACCGCATCATCATTCGATGGAACCAAGTAAGTGATCGGATCAGGGTCGCAGTTGGTGTCAACCAGAGCGAATATCGGTATGCCGAGTCTCGACGCTTCAGCAACAGCTATGTGTTCTTTCTTTATATCAATGACAAAAACGGCACCGGGCAGTTTATTCATCTCGCGGACGCCGGACAGTGTCTTCTCCAATTTCTCCTTTTCCCTCTTGAGATGAAGTCCTTCTTTCTTTGTCATGCTTTCGATGGTATTATCCACTTCCATCTTCTCAATGTGTTGAAGCCGGCGTACGCTTTTTCGTATGGTGCTGAAATTTGTCAGCATCCCGCCGAGCCACCGCTCGGTGACATAATAGACTCCTGCACGCTCGGCCTGCTGCCGGATTATCTCACGAGCCTGTTTCTTTGTTCCGACGTAAAGAACCTTCTTCCCATCGGCCGCAAGATTTGCCATTGCCTCGCACGCTTCATCGAGGAGCTGCTGGGTCTGTCGTAAATCTATAATGTGGATGCCGTTGCGTTCCATGAAGATGTAAGGTTTCATCTTAGGATCCCAGCGGCGAGTCAGGTGACCAAAATGTGCGCCTGATGAAAGAAGGGCTTCTAAACTTACTCTTGGCATAGACTTTCCTTTGGTTTTTCTTCTACTCCCGTCATCTTCACACAGAATTCCGCTTTGAAATCATCGCACCGGAACACCACCGAGTGAATCCCTGTTTCTAAGAGCTTGAACAGGAAGTCCGTACCATGATATATGACGGACTCGGGGAGTATGATTATTTATTTGTTCAGTTAATTAACGTTTTGTCCACTGGAAGCGTTTGCGCGCTTTCTTGCGACCGTATTTTTTTCGCTCGACCATTCTAGGGTCACGAGTTAACACACCTGCTGCGCGCAGCCGTGCCCGCATCTCTTCACCTTCTTTAACCAGCGCTCTCGCGATCGCGAGCTTCAGCGCTCCGGCCTGTCCACTCAACCCTCCGCCGTCGACAATTGCATGAACGTCGTATTTCCCCTGGGTTTCAGTTGCTTCGAACGGCTTAAAGAGCTCGTTCTGGACAGACACAACAGGAAAATACTCAAAATGCGGCTGCTCGTTTACAAAAATTTTTCCCGTACCTGGAACAAGTCTTGCTCTCGCAATGGAAGTCTTTCTTCTTCCCACTGCAAATGATGTATTTTGTATGGAAGCCATCAAAACTCCTGACTAAATTTCAACTGCAATAGGCTTCTGAGCCTTGTGTGGATGATCGGAACCGGCATAAACTTTCAGCTTGGTAAACAACCTTGATCCTAACCGATTCTTCGGGAGCATTCCTTTTACCGCATGTTCAATGACCGCCTCCGGCTTCCTTCCGAGGAGCTCCTTATACTTCACATAAGTCGCGCCACCCGGGTAGCCGGTGTAATGGAAATAAACCTTCGTGTCGGATTTCTTGCCCGTTACTTTAACTTTTCCGGCATTAATGACGACGACGAAGTCCCCCGTATCGTTGTGCGGAGTAAATCTGGCTTTGTTCTTGCCTCTAAGAAGGACGGCTATTTTCGTTGCAAGCCTTCCGAGGGTCTTCCCTTCCGCGTCCACAACGAACCATTTTTTCTCTACGTCTTCGGTAGTAAAACTCTTCGTAGAATAATCAGATGACAATTCTTTCTCCAATTTTGAACAGTAATATAGCAATCTGAAGCAAACCAATCAAGATAAAGTGTGAATTCCGGATAACCCCTGGCGATTGTGGAGCTTGCTTGAGCCGCAGCGTATAGTGAAGATGAGAATCATCAAGCTCGAAAGTCATGATAGATATAGCAAGACTTTCCATTTTCTTGATTGCTACTTTCGTCATAAATTTATTCTTAACAAAAGGATAAGACTATGGCAAAATGGACATGGCGTGGAAGGATACTCAGCGGTAAAGATGTTGCGATTCATACCGAGGCGGCACACATTCCAGGGGGAGGCATCGTCCGTGAATTGGTATTTGGAGCCAATGACGGCCTTGTCGCTGCATTTGCAGTCGCCTCGGGGGTGAACGGCGCAGGAGTGAAAAGCAGCGTCATCTTAATTGCGGGGCTTGCCGAACTGATTGGTGGAACAATCTCCATGGCTTTGGGAGCATACCTTTCCACGAAATCGCAAATCGAATATTACCGGGGCGAGATGAGTCGTGAAGAATATGAACTGGACAATTTTCCGGACGTGGAGCAGCAGGAGATCAGAGAAATATACGAATCGAAGGGATTCAAAGGCGAGATACTCGAGAAAATAATCTCGCACATAACATCTGACAGGAAACGGTGGGTGGACATCATGATGAACGAAGAACTTGGATTGTCTCTCGATCCGTCCACTTCGCCGTCAAAGTCGGGGATCGCGACTGGATGCGCCTACGCCTTCGGCGCTCTCATGCCCGTATTACCTTATGTATTCATGCAACCGGCATCCGGTTTGATCGCGAGCGTTATAATCACGTTGAGCGTCTTGTTCGCCGTCGGGGCCGCAAAAACAATTGTCACTGGAAAGAATTTCCTTCGCAGCGGGCTCGAAAGCATGGCCATCGGCGGTTTAGCTGCCGCTGCAACATTTCTTGCCGGCAGAATGTTCAAAAGCTAACTTCTTCTGCGTATGAAATAGACAAAACTCCACTTGCGATTCAAGGGAAGTTTTTTAATGAAGGACGAAGAAGCTTTATTAAGTACTGAGGGACCAAACGCAGACAGAAGCCTAATGTTAGTTAAGTAAGGACCATCCGTCCTGACTTTTTCCCTATCGACAAAACTCAATATCTCATCATACGTGTGATTAATCCACCCCGAGGTCTCTAGAGTTTCACCTGAAAAATCACTTTTACCTATGAATATAAAAATACCGTTCTTGTTTAGATAGTTCATCAAAAGCAGAACATTTGACCGGATTGCTTGCACATCCGGAATATTCATTAAGCTGCAGCCGCTCAGAAACAGGACGTCAAACGACGCAGGCATCAAAGGCATCGCCGAGATATCACCTACGATCAGCGGTACGAACGGATACTTTGAATGCCCTTTCAATATCCCGACCCGACTGATGTCTATCCCAATTGCATTGAATCCGATGATACGGAGTTGTTCGGTGTAGAAAGCAGTTCCGCATCCGACATCAAGAACAGCTGCACCAGTTTTAACGCGACCTTTTCTTAGCAACGCTTTCAGGAATCGCCTTGTGGTTTTCTCGGTGTAATATTGAAATTCCGAGGACTCATAGAAACAGTCGTAATAGTTCTTTAAGAGCCTCTTTGAATTAAGGTTCAAGGGAGAGATTTCATCATCGGACTTGTGAACGTGCTCGTCTTGATTCATCGCTCGATCGGAAGGTGGGGAGTATTAAGTCCCGAAAATTCTGTCCCCTGCGTCTCCGAGGCCCGGCAAGATGTATCCATTCTCATTTAGCTCACGGTCGAGTACTGCAGCATATATCTTCACTTCGGGATGTTCTTTCTCAAGGAGCCTTACGCCTTCGGGTGCGGCAACGATACAATTCATCCTGATATTCTTTGCTTCACGAACCTTCAAATAGTTTATTGCAGCTGAAGCGCTTCCACCGGTCGCGAGCATCGGGTCAATAAGGATCACTGCACTCTTTGACAAATTAGGCGGCAGCTTTTCATAATAGTCCACCGGTTTCAATGTTGTTTCGTCACGGTACAAACCGATGTGTCCAACCTTAGCACTAGGAATAAAACTCAAATAAGCCTCCATCATTCCGAGTCCGGCACGAAGCACCGGCACTAAAATGACTTCGTCCGCGATCTTGAAGCCATTCGTCTTCTCCAGGGGAGTCTCAACCGGATTTGAATTCACATGCAGGTCTTTCGTTACTTCGTAGACCATCAGCGACGAAAGTCTCCTCAGAACGATTCGGAAATCTTCGCTTGTCGTCAACTTGTCGCGCAAAATGCTCAGGTCCCGCTTAATCAGGGGGTGATCGATTACATTAAGATTTTTCATAGCACGGAAAGTTTAGAAATGGTTTAAATTTCAACCGAGGCTCTCACTCAGCTGCCTGACAGAATCAAAAGACCAGTCCGGCACGATCCCAAAATGTTCGCTGTACGAGTCATTATGCTTGCCGGTCTTCACCAGTATTCCAATGAGTCCTGCGTCCATGGCGCCTTTAATGTCGGCCTCGATGTCATCTCCTATCATGGCGAATTCTCCGGAAAGCCACCTCTGGCCGGTTTGTACCCTAATATCATGGACCGCAAGATTAAAAAATTGTCGGGATGGTTTTCCGATTATCCTTGTCTGTTTGCCGCTGGAGTATTCGAGACCCGCCACAAAGGCACCCATATCAATCTGCAAGCCTTCTGCATCTCTGAAGAACCGATTTTTCTGCAAAGCGATTAATTCCGAACCGCCCATCACGAGTCTGAATACCCTATTCATTATCTCGTAATTCATTTCGCTCCCGATGTCCCCGAGAACAACATAATCCGGATTCTTTTCAGAAATCTCGATCTCATCGAATTCCTCAACAAGGTCTTTTGCCACCACGAGGTAACATTTAACACCGCCAAAGGTACGAAGCAATTCCGCTGTCGCTGACGCCGCGGTAAAGACCTCATTAACTGCCACTTCAAGATTGAGCCGTTGCAGCTTCTGTGCAATCTGCTTCCTCGATAAGACAGTCGTGTTCGATACAATCCTGAAACTTCTATTCTGAGATCGAAGCTTACGGATAAAATCATTTGCTCCCGGCAGTATCGAATCTCCGACAAACAGGGTTCCATCCAGGTCAATCAACCACCCCTTGACGTTATCGAGTGTGTTCAATTTCTTTCCTAATTAAAGATGAATCAACCGACACAAATGTAACATTTTGTCGCTTAAGATGCACGAAGGCTAATGGATATTTACGGAGAGAACAGTGCAACATGACCGCGTAATTTCGCCAACTTTCTTCGAGTCATTTTGCATCCAAACGACCTGCGTCGTCTTCCCCTCATCTGCAATGCTCTCGACGAGAATCAGCGGTCGCACGCTTCAAGTCTGATTGGCACAGGTAAACCGACAACACTCTACCATGAATCTTGAGAATTGCCGTACAGCTCAAGTTTTCCATTCACATGCAAGGACTTGTCTTGAATCCCGGTCTGTCCCATCATTGGCTCGTGGCAAAGAAAACAATTCTGTGCACTTTCACTTTGATAAACCGGGACAATCCCGTTAATCGCACCGTGCGGAGGTAAACCATGGCATGAACCGCACGAATCCTGACTTCCGTCGACGGCTGTCCACTTAGGTGAAAAATTATTCCCGTTCTTGAAGTTGCCGTGACAATAGGTGTTCGAGCACTGGAGTGTTTGAAAATTAAATATCGGCACAGGTTTCACCGTCGCCATGGTGCTGTCGTAATACCGGGAACCCGGGAGATTTGTCTGAGTTAATGACACGCCGGAAAATAAAACTGAAACTTTGGTGCCGAACGGGTGTAGTCCGGGACCGGCGGTCTCCGGAACAAGGTGGCACGATGAGCAGGAAACGTTTGCAAAAAAATTGTTCGTCGCGACGTGACTTTGATGTGCACCAACCGTCGGATTTGTTGTGACAGAGTCGCCGGATAGATCCTTTGGCGGCGCAGCATTCAAAGCACTGCCATGGCATGTATTACACGCAAGGGTGCCGTTAGTCCCGCCGTGGCAATCATAGCACGAACGCTTCGCAATGCCCCCGTTAAGATCGCTGCCGTGACACGACGTGCATGTTGTCATGTCATAATTGTTGTTCCTGATGTAAGTTCCATGAAAGTTTGCGGAACCTTGTGTCCCCCAGCCCACAGGGTGAATGTTGGACTGAGATTGCGGAGGTGCCAAAACATTATTTTGCAGTTTGCTGCAGGAGCTAAAAATCAACCCGAGGACAACAATCGAATTGACGGGAAATAACAGACGGCCAATGCCTAAATATTTTTTCATTTTCAGTCTCCCGGATGACTACCGTGACAATAGCCACAAAACCCTATCCCTGGCTTGCCGCCTGGATGAGCATTCGGATCGGTGTGGCATGTGTAACAGACTGCTCCCGCGTCGTCGTGCCAGCTTCCTTGAACGTCATGCATAAAAAACGCCGCATGAGTTCGGGGGTCGTTCCCTTTTATCCCGTCAGGATCGGTGTGGCATGTTATGCAAGTCGGGTCTGCTCCTTGAGCATCGTGGCAGCTCGCACAGCTTTCAATATCCTTCCGGGCATATTGCGCATGTCTTCCGCCGCCGCTGCCCACACCAAACGTTATGAAATTCCCGCCTTCGTGCCACACTGGTTCTATCCTCGAACCATTTGCGTTTGAAGTATGGCATCCCACACAGAAGGCCCGTTCATCATGACAAGTATAGCAGTTGCTCTCTCTGCCTTTTGCGTCGATGGAATGTGTAAACCGATAGTTCTCGGGATGAACTTTCTCCGCGGTAGTTTTATCGTGCGTCGTCAATGGAGAAAGCGACGGAGTCGACGGCACATAGATCTGTCCTGGTGTTAAATCCTTTGCCATGTTTGAAGCATCATGGCACTCCTGACAAGTGGCAGGGCTGTGACAGGATTTGCAGTCATTTTGCGGCCCTGACACATTTACGAAATTCTTGTGCTGGCTCACAAAATCTGTCTCACGATGAGAAGCCGGAACTAGTTTTGTCAGGTCTTTATGACAGGTCTCGCACCCTCCAGGAGCCGCCTTCACGACATAATCAACTTTGTCCGTCCTGACATTCGTTTCTACAAGGCCATGACATGTTACACACTGTTCCATCTTTGGGAGAGCATTTGCGTCCTGCTCCGCATAATCAACTTTATCCAACCCTTGATGGCACGTTTCGCATTTTAATTTCAAGTCGCCCGCGTGATGCTGGTGTGAGAAAAAAACCGGACCGCTCGTTTGAACAAGGTCCTTGTATGTTGCACTGTCGGAAGAAGTATGACAAAAATCGCACTTCGTAGTGGCCTGATCATGACAGGTGTAACATGTTTCCATCGATGGAAGAAGAATATCCGTCTCCTTTGTACTGGTCATTACCGCGGTATGGCAATCAGCGCACGCGACGCCGACATCGTTTATGTGTTTAGAGTGAGAAAATTTGATGAGCTTTTGGTTGTCAGATTCCGGAGAATCTTTCAGTGCAAACAAGCTTGAAGTAGTCACAAGTCCTGCGACAAAAACGACTCCCAAGACCACAAGATGTCTCATGCTCGCCTCCATCACTGCATACCTGATTTACTGAAGAAATAGTAGCTCACCTGCAGATACCCGCGGAAGTCGTTTCTGTAAACCGGATCCTGATAGTATTGAGCTTGCAAGGTAACTGATAGAAGATTTACGGGCCTGCACGTCAAGCCAAGCGAGCCGCTGTACAAGCGGCTTGTGGGCAAAGAATCAGCCTGCAATATCTTATAACCGGTGATTTCACCGGATGCAATCAGCATAAGCTTCCGGTCCATGAAAGGATAGATGAGCTGCGCGCTTACGCCGTTCAGGTTCCCGGCAAATCCATCATCGTGAGAAAAGTTCAGGTTAAACAAATAAACGTTCGCGCCAATTGTAAACTGGGTTGAATTATCACCGGAATAATAGATCTTATTGACGGAGCCGTAAGCAGAAACATCTTTCATCAAAAAGTAATTTAATCCAAAATCGTACTCGTCAGTACCACTATGGTCGAACACTGAGAATATCGAGTTGAATGGCAACCTCGAATCATGATGAAAATATCCGACATCGGCAGATAGGGCGGTTATCGGCGAATAACGAAAAGAAACTTCGGTACGATTCCACTCCTCAAAGTTTAAGTCGTAATCCAGCCTGAGATATCCGGAAACGTCTTGTGTGTAATAGAAAACGTCGCCGGAAACGAACTGACTTGCCACTGATGATGGGTCTATCAATACCTGACGAACGTCGCTCGGCGCATCAATACTGTCTCTTCTGAGCGCGTAGTAGCTCGACGGCTTAAATGTCTTGTCTACATAGGCGCCGCCAATCCTGAAATTTTCAAAAGGCGAATAGCTCGCCTGTGCGCCGGACACCAAGTTATCTTTCAGATCAGAATTCAGCTTGAACCTTTCATCAACCGGAGGAAGCGAGCCTCCAAAAACCACGAGACTAATTTTGTTGTCGAGGAAATTTGCATCGGCACTCAAGCCATCAAACGAAGAAATTCCCACCTGTTGAAACACCGGCTGCCTGCCGATCTTTAGATTAACGGCATCGGCAACGTTGCGCGCCTCAAGGTATAAATTCTCCGCTCGAAGCAGCGGATCGTTTGGTTGACTTGTTATGAAATCGTTCGTCGCTAGAATGTAGGTATGTAATTGATAATCGCCCGTTCCAAAATTTAGTTGCATAGCTTCAAAGCCGCGGAGACTTATCTTCGACGTATTGGTGGTATCGTACTGCTGGTATGAATAAAAGGTTGTAACGAATCTCCCGCTAAATGACTGGGCACAGGCATCAACAAAAAGGAAAGTGGCTGCAAATATCATCAACAGCACTTGTTTATCAACCGGTAACCGACAGCTGAAAGCAGAGCGCTCAGTGCGAATAGCTGACCGATGAGAGAAACTTTTCACGGCCCACCTCTCTTTTTGTTCTCAAAGAAAAAACAAGATGTTAAGTCGTTCGAATGGGTAAACGGAAGGACGCTGCCGCAATGCACCTCGCCTATAATGACCTCAGGCGCAGCCAACGCCGGCCCTCCCAGCAACTCCACTTCCTTCTCTTCCGAACTTACAAACTTCTTATTGCTTAGGAACAGGGTGAGCAATCTCGGCCCACATCTTCTTAAAATCGAAAGATTTGAATGTCGGGCTCTTCTTGTTGTGGCAGGTTTCGCAGAGTTTCTCGGCACTGCCATCATCGACCGAGAGAACTGTCAATCCTGCGGCAATCGCTTTTTGCTTGTCTTTCATGGTCGACATCGCTTTGTAGTCGTTGCCTGCACCATGGCACGATTCACACTGTACGCCGTCTTCTTTGCTGAACTTCGGGCCGAGCAAGGAAGCCGGCGCATCGTAAGCAGTCTGGTGACATTCTATGCACTCTTTCGCTTCAGAGGCTTTTCCTTTCACACCGTGGGCAGCCGCTATCTTGTCAGCGTCGGCAGTCTCGAGGGCTTTCATTGCCTGTGAATGTTTGCTTGCCTGCCATTTTTGAAACTGCTGACCGTTCTTGTCAGTTTTATGGCACATGCTGCAAACCTGAACACCGACATATTGATGATTATTGTCGGCCGCGATCGACACGATCGCCGAAAATAAAATTATCACCAAAACTGACGCTACAGATTTCATGATGTTACCTCCGTTTTCATTTGTGCTACTGCATTTTCAATAATGGTACTGCTTTATCTTACAAGGGTTGTTTCATGTCAACTCAGCCCGCCGCATGAATCGCAGACGGTTCGAGTAAGCATTCTCTCAAGTTCTTCTTTCCCGATAAATTTATAGCATCTCTCGCAAAATCCATAATTCCCGCCACGCAGCCTGCTTAAGGCAAGCTCAAGCTCCTTGAATTCGGTTTCAAGCTTTCTTGCAACTTCACATCTGTAATCGAGTTCGACTTCGCACCTTTTGTATTCACGGTCGCAGACACTGCAAATATATTTCTCGCCGCTTTCAAGATCAACCAATTCGTCGGGATGCGCGTACATCATTTGGAGTACGATGCTGATCCTCGTTGTCACCAGCGATTCAAAGTGTTTCTTCAAACTCGAACTGATCTTACCGCTCGACGCTGTCATCTTCCGTCGATGGGGTCTCATTTCCGTTTTCGACGACGATTTCATTTGCCCTTTCCTCTTTTTCTTTCAGCCGCTCTAATTCCAAGGGATGTTCGTCAAACATCTCCTCTTCGGTTATCGTACCGAACAACCACGAAAGGTTCATCGGATAAACATCAGGGTTAAACACAACAAAATATAAATGCCAAACGACAATCGACAGTGAAGCAAGTATCGCTTCATAGTAATGGATTAATGTCGCAGCATCAAGGCCAAGTTTTGTGAATAGCCCCAACGAGAGATTGTCGAACCAAAGAAGCAGACCGGTTGTCACCATGACCACCGTTCCCCAAATCAGGGCCCAATATTCAGCTTTTTCGACGTAGCTGAATCTGTCGAATTTCGGCCGCTGATTTTCCAACCCGAGGAAATACTTTATAATATCCTTGACGTCACGAGCATCTTTAAGTCTCGGGATCATATCATGGATAAATTCTCTCCCCCTCTTTGTAAAAATTATGTAATAGAAGTGGACAAGAGCAGTAGCAATCAGCAGGATTGCGCTCATCCGGTGGACAAGACTCCTGAGTTCAAACACGGTTTCTCCTCCCCCTCCGACAGCGCGGATCGATTTCACCCACCACGAATCGGGAAATCTCAGCATGAATCCGGTAAGAACAAGGAGCGTGAAACTGATCAGCAAGCCCCAATGCTGGGCCATCTCCCACTTTGTCATTCTCGTATGGAGTCTAGCTTCAAAGTGGATGTGCTCGAATGATGGATTTCTCCGCTTTTTAAGCTTACGTTTTGCCTTCTTGGTGAAATCAAAAATATTATGAAGAATCATAAGTCCGATGATGCCTGCGATCATCACGACGTAAATCTGAGAAATCCAATAAAGCAGCGGATCGTTCCTGGAAGCAGGCAAGACGTGGACAGCAGCAGAAGCAAACTGTGCATCAGCGCCTGAATGGCATTTTCCGCAGGTTCCGGCAAGGTTTGCCTTGTTGATTGGCGACGTCGGATCAGAGGATGGCTTTATGTCGTGCGATCCATGACAGCTCGCACAATTTGCAACTGTCGTCGATCCGCCCTGCGTGGCGAGTCCATGATAACTATCCAGGTAACTCCCCACTGTCTGTTGAGGCAAACCGTAACGCTGTGTTAGGCTGACGGAACCGTGACACTGAGAACAAACCTGAACTATATTTCCGTTTGAAACCGTGGATTGCGGATTGCTGGGGGCCAATATTTGATGGTCGCCGTGGCAGTTCGTGCAAACCGGCGCGCTGTTGTTCCCCGCCAGAATTGCCTTGCCGTGAATCCCATCGAAATATTTTGCGGCGACATTTTGATGACAGCCGCTCTGTCCGCATGTGCTGGGAATATTATTCCTGAAAACTTTTGACTGAGGATTTCCTGCGGGCAGCATATCATGCGCCCCGTGGCAGTCGCTGCAGGTCGCAGCCTTTAGATTTCCTTTCGAAAGCGCAACCAGATGAACACTGTATTTTATGCTTTCCAGAAAGGCGGGCGAAACCCCAACGATCTTTAACACCGCCTCATTACCAATATGACAATCAAGACATATCTTGGGTTCATTAGCGCGGCTCACCGGCGAGTTTGGATCGCTTATCGAATTAATACTATGTTCATTGTGGCAATCAGTGCAGACCGGAGAAACAGCAAGCCCGTTCTTGAAGCCCTGACCGTGCGACGAATTCAGATAATGAGTTTCGATGTCTGCATGACATCTTCCGCATGTCGCGACGATATTTGCACGGTTAACCGGAGACGCCGGATCGCTTGCAGGTTTGATCGTGTGCGAGCCATGACAGTCTATGCAGGTCGCACCCTTCCCATTTTTTCTTACCGACTCCTCGTGTATGCTGTGATCGTACGATTGCACGAGAGAGATTTCGCTGCCTGACAATCGCCCCGCAACAAGAAGCCTTTTGTCGGTGTGGCACTTGAAACAAGCGTTCTGAGAGATGATTGCTTTAGAAACTTGCGTCCCGTGCGCGGCGTGGCAGCTCACACAAGTCAAAGATCCGCTGACAAAAGCCTTCTTGTGGACTCCTGCCTCGATTGCAGAATTAATTCCTCCGTGACACCGAGCGCAAAGAGTGTCTTCAGCCGCCCATCGCCCCGGCGTCACAGCCATTACCTCGTGGGCCTTATCGTGGCACGATTCGCAGCCCATTTTATTCTTATTTATGTCAGCTCTTGCATGTGCAGATGTAAGGAAAATCTTTTCCGCCGAATGACACGATAGACATTCTCTGTCTCCAGCGATTTTATCTGTTGATTGTATGTCATGTTTGCCATGACAATCGAAACATTGAAGCCTGGAGTGTGCCAGTCCTTTCATTTGTTTGGTGTCTTTTGCTAATGGGATATCGTGGCAGCTGCCGCAATCGACCGGAGTTATTTCTTTTTTGTGAGGAGTGCTATTAGGATCAAACCCCGCATGGCAATCGACGCAGGACGCGTCCCCATGAACGGACGACTTAAAGCTTTTCTCATTGACATAAAGACTAACCGCTGTTCCACTTTTCTCCATTGTCAACGAGGAATCAGAGTGGCAAGTCAGGCAATCGTCATTGGACTGCCCGAATGCCGGTCCTATTAGACCAAGAAATGAGGCAGAGAACGACAAAATAAGTAGATGCTTCATCCTGCAATATTACTCATTTGGTGCAACTTGAGCAAACTTTCCGCGCCTTGTTAATAGGAGACTGCTGTCAGGGACGCTAAATTTTTTCCCTGACAGCAGCAGGAGGAGGAAAGAAAAGAAATTCTAACAAAATTTTTTGGGCCGCCGAAGTATGGCAGTGCCTTCCCCTGAGCGAGTAGCATTTATATAAATCAGCAGCCCAAAACTCATTTCACTATGTGGTGCTTCAGCAATTATTTTCAATTTCGATATCTCAACTGCATTTATTCAGTGAACAGTCACATCTTGATTCGATCTTGAGAGTGCCTTCTCTATCGTGTCACTCAGTTGCTTCAGATTAAGCGGACGCTCCGAAAATAAAATCGTATTGTCGTCGATTTCTGAGTACTCATCGTCTCCAGATTGGGCAATGATAATTTTTTTCTTCTTCAGATTTTTGAAGAAATTCTTCGATCGATCAGAGGACCTGGTTGGAGCGTGAATAATCAACGAAAGATCTTCCTCTTCACCGATTTCATGGATCACCCGTTCAACCTCATATCCCTCTTTAGTCAGGAACTTAGCAAGAATGTCGAACATCGCATCTTCATCGGCGACAATTCCTAAAACATGTTTTTTTTCAGACTTTCTCATCACAGTGTCATTTCATCAAGCCATATGCCACGATTGGCATCGTGCAGATACTTAAAAGACTCTACTTTTGGCTGAAAAAGGAGTTGAATAAATATACATCGCGACGCGTGCGTAATTATTCCTTGTTTTTAGGTGGAATAATTCCGCAGAGCCATTTCATACTCACCGCTCCTTCCTCATGTTTCAGCAGCGCCCCCTCATAGCGCACGTTTTTTTGCTATACGCAATGAATTAACAGCCGGCATCTTCAAACATTGATAATTATCCTCCGTTTTGCAAACTTATAAATAAATATGTTCAGCACTCTTAGAGCAAAAGTCGCGGCTGGATTCACTGTCCTCGTGATCATAAACGTGATCGTCAGCGTTTGGTCGATCTATAACTTTCATGAGTTGACTTCTGCCGTCACAACAATGATCGGACAGAATTACCAGAACGTTATCGCCGCGCAAAGCATGTTGAGAAGCCTTGAGCAAGACAACAGCGCGCAATTATTAATGCTCGGCGGTTACAGCGACGCAGGCTACATACAATTCCACGAGAACCAGAAGAATTTCTTTGCGGCATTTCAACAAGCGGTCAGCTCCAACGGTTTGCAGCGCGGGGCAAAAATATTGGAGCGAATCGACTCCCTCTACTCAAAATATTCCAGCGACACCGATACGCTGAAAGACATTATTTATCGGGATCGTGACAGAGCTGCCCTTTATTATCATTACAACAATATCCTTCCCCTTCTTGACAAGATTAAGATTGAATGCTTCCAATTGCTCGACATAAACAACAGCGCTATGGTTCAGACTGTCACGAAAGTAACAGACACCGGAGATCAAGCGACACTCGCAGTCCTCGGAGCGTTGGCATTGGCAATAGTCTTGAGCATAGTAGCAAGCTGGCAGTTTTCCCACTATATCACAGAACCTGCAGAAAAGCTGATCGATACGGTCAGAAAAGTCGGACGCGGTTTTCTCGACGTCAGGGCCGACATAAATTCGCGAGATGAAATTGGAGAGTTGGCACACGAGTTCAACAAGATGGCTGAGCGGCTTCAAAAGTATGAAGAGATAAACATTGAAAAACTCATCTCGGAAAAGAAAAAATCCGAGACGATAGTTTCTACAATATCCGATCCGATAATAATCGTCGACATAGAAGGACGGCTTGTGTTGATGAATAAGTTGGCGGAAGATCTGTTTTACCTCTTGGAAGAAGAGGTGGTCGGGAAACAATTTCAGGATGTCGTCAAGAATTCGGAACTTGCCAAGTACGTAGACCGCAGTCTCCACGGAGAAAACTTAAACGACATACCTCCGTACTTCGAATTAAAATTTGAAGGGGAGAACAGATATTTCAGGATAAAGCTGAACCCGACCGTGGCAAGCTCCGGAAAAATTTCCGGCGCGGTTTTGATTTTACAGGACGTCACACAATTTAAAGAGCTGGACAAAGTTAAATCTGACTTCATGGCAAGGGTCTCTCACGAGTTTCGGACTCCTCTTACATCAATCAACATGACTTTCGACATACTTAAGGACGAACATATCGGTCATGTCAACAAGAAGCAGCGGGAGCTTCTTGCGGCGGGAAAACACGACGCTGAACGCTTGACCAAATTAGTGCGTGAACTGCTCGAACTTTCAAGAATAGAGTCGGGAAAAATACAGCTAAAGGAAGACAGAGTTGAGACGAAATCATTGATTGAGTTTTCAGTGCAGCCGCTTCTCCTTCAGTTCACAAACAAAAATGTTAGACTCATTATCAATACGGACGGCGCAATTCCCGTTTTCTTGGCTGATTATCAGCAGTTATCATGGGTAATTTCCAATCTAGTCACAAATGCTTTGAGATTTACTGATGCCGGCGGAACGGTGATCGTGGATGCAGCGATGAACGGAGATAATCTGGTTGTAGCAGTGCGAGACACGGGGTGCGGTATTGAAAAGGACGAACTGGAAAAAATCTTTGACAAATTTGTGCAGTTGCAGGATTCCTCCAACCCATCGCCCGGCTCCGTCGGCTTGGGGTTATCCATCGCGAAGGAGATAGTTGAATTATACGACGGGAGGATTTGGGTCGAAAGCCAAATCGGGATCGGCACCGTCTTCACCTTTTCAATCCCGATAGGAAAAAGAATCGTCGGCGAAAGAAAGATCTCGGCATGAAAACAAATGTTTTGCTGGTAGACGATGAGCCGAACATTCTCCGTACGATGAAAATTTGTCTGGAATCGATCGGGCTCGAGGTCACCGCAGTGTCAAGATCCGATGAAGCTCTGAAGATTGCCAACCAAAAACAATTTGACATTGCATTCCTGGATTTGAAAATGTATCCCCTTGATGGCATCCAGCTTCTGGCTGAAATTAAGAAAATTTTCCCCGACATAATAGCGGTGATCGTAACCGCGCATGGCTCAGTTGACTCCGCGGTTCAAGCCATAAAGCAAGGAGCCTACGATTATCTTCAGAAACCTTTTGACTTTCAGGAGCTGCAGCACTTCGCTCAAAAAGTACATGAAAACTTTAAACTTCAAAGACAACTCAAGCAACTCCAGCAGCAATTAAATTTATATCAGGCGTCGGAAGATATAATCACTACGAATCCGCAGATGCTTTCATTGCTCAATCTTGCACGCGAAGTCGCAGACACAAACATAAGCGTGTTGATCGAAGGCGAAAGCGGCACGGGCAAGGAAGTCATGGCAAGATTCATCCACAATACGAGCGCGCGCAAAGACGGTCCTTTTGTTACAGTGAACTGCGCCGCCCTTTCGGAGAGCCTCCTCGAAAGTGAACTGTTCGGCCATGTAAAAGGTGCGTTCACCGGGGCAGTAAAAGATCGCCAGGGAAGATTTGAAATGGCAGATGGCGGTACGGTATTCCTGGATGAGATCACAGAAATACCTACGACGACTCAGGCAAAGCTCCTTCGATTTCTCCAGAGCCGGGAATTTGAAAGGGTCGGCGATTCGCAAACAATAAAAGTAGATGTTCGGTTCATCGCGGCAACAAACCGCGATCTTAAAGATGCCCTGGGCTCCGGACGATTTCGCGATGATCTTTATTACAGGATTAACGGAGTCACCATAAAGCTCCCTTCATTGCGTGAACGACCCGACGATATACCAATTCTCATAAAACATTTCATCGAAAAATTCGGAAAGCAAAACCAGCCTGAGGTCAGTTCCGAAGCGTTCAAAATGCTTACCGGTTATCAATGGCCCGGGAACATCCGTCAACTTGAAAATGTGGTCGAACGCGCAGTTCTCCTTGCCCACGGAAGAAAAATAGAACCCTACCACTTGCCCGACGAGATCCAAAGTAAGGAGAACAAGCGTCTTGTTTCACTCGATGAACTTGAGAAAGATTATATCGCGAGAGTGGTACATGAATCTCTGACGGTCGAGGAAGCTTCAAAGATTCTCGGGATCGATCCTGCAACGCTTTGGCGGAAGAGGAAAAAGTACGGTTTGTAGAGGTTCGTCGGCATCCTTTGCTCCTAGTTGGATGGGGTCTGACATGCCGTCACAAACGTAAACGCATAAGCAGCGAACTCATCAGATGTCGTCTGCAAAGTCAATATATGCCTTCCGTAATTCTTGTTTTTGATGATATAATACATTCGCGCGGCATCGACTGTCACGTACGTTCTGCCGTCCGAATCTCCGCGCAAATCGCTTGACCAGTCTTCTTTTGCGACGGGCTTCCCATCCTGGTACACGTAGACCCTAAAAGGATCATGACGCCCAGGGTTAGAATTGAAGTCGGGCCTGATAACCAGGTTTGCTTCGGCAGCAATGTAATTAATTATCAATTTCCCCCTACTACTTATCGAATCCCCCAGGCCATCTCCGCCGACGTAACGTACGAACTGTTGTTCGATATCCCACTTCCCGACTAAATAGAATTTGTCTTTGTCGATGCTGCCCGGCTCGGAGTATGATACGGTCTCATTATGCGAGTATCCTTCCTTGTTCCCGATTGAACCTCGGGCATATCCAAGATAAGTCTCAGGTGTCGTGAGATAGCAAACGGCTCCCGGAACGTCGGTCGCCCGTATCGGTTCCATTACAGCCGGAAGTTTCGCGTCCGGGTTCGCCTCCTCCAGCAGCTTCTGTACCATCGTTTCGAATTCGCCATATCCACCCTCACCAAAATGGATATAACGAAGTGTCCCACCTTTATCGAATAAATATTTTGCGGGCCAATATTGATTCCCAAATCGATCCCAGATTTTGAATTCATTGTCCATCACAACAGGATAGTCAATTTCGAATTTCTGAATTGCAGCCATTACGTTTTCCCTCTTCTTCGCGAACTCAAACTCCGGCGAATGGACCCCGAGGATCACCAACCCGGCATCCTTATAGCGGCCGTACCACTCTTTGAGATACGGCAGGGTTCTGATACAGTTTACGCAGGTGTAATCCCAGAAATCCACGAGGACAACTTTGCCTTTCAGATTCAGCGTATCGCCGGTGTTGAACCAATGCATCGCCTCGATGGACGGCAACGTGGGCATCTTGATGTCCCGATTTTTCAAGTCTGTCAGGGATTCCTGCGGCAGCTGGTACGTTTGACCTTCTGCTGAACAATCTTGATTGCTGAAGTTCCAGCTTAAGGAAAGGAGTGCAGCGAGCAAAACACAAAGGGAAAAAGGCAATCGGAGTTTCATCGAGGTTCCTTTAGAAGAACTAACAGGCAATTCTATTGCCTTCGTTCCCATACCCCAACAACTTTCACGGCGTCGTCACAAAAACCACTTTGTGATAGCCCTGGCCGAACCTGTTCTCGGGCGTCTGACTCCCGAAAGCCGAGAATCTTTACGGCGTTACAAATTCATGTTCATGGGGCCGGACGGTGAGGACAGGACATGGTGCTTTTCGTACCACTTTATCCGCTGTGCTGCCGAACAGGACGTGATCCATGCCTGTCCTTCCATGCGAAGAAATAACGATAAGGTCAATGCTCTCAGACTTGGCGACATCGACGATTTCAATAAACGGCTTGCCCACTCGTATTATCGATGTGACTTTTATGCTGTCCGGAATTTCCTTCGCGACTAGCTCGTTCAGTTGTTCTTCGCTGTGTTTTCGAATTTCTTCTTCCATCGCAGGAATGCTCACTTGCCCGAAGCTGAAATCCGCGGGATAAACTATCGGCTCCACAACGTGAATTATGACAAGTTCGGATTTGAACAACCCTGCTAAGGTGACAGCATATTTCAGGGCGTGCAACGAATAATCGGAAAAATCCTGAGGAACAAGAATTTTCTTTAAACTGACGGTCGGCATGTTACCTCCCTACTTTTTGTTCCGAATCTTCTCCAGCTCCGCGTTCAATTTAGCAAGCTGCTCGTTTGTCACTCTCAGGCGAGTACCGATGACTTCACCCAGCTTAAAAAGGATTTTCGTGCCTAACTTCGGTGAGCGGCTTAAAAGATTTATGAGATCGGGCCTGAAGAAACCGATAATTTTCGATTCCGTTTTCGAGATAGCCGCTGCACTCCGCGGCGATTCGTCAAGCAACGAAAGATCGCCGAAGAAATCCCCCGACTTGAGGAGCGCTAATTTTTTTTCCCTTCCCGCGTCATCGAAGAACATTATCGAGACTTCTCCTTCTTCGATGACGTACATCCCGAGTCCCGGATCACCCTGGGCGAAAACATACTCGCCCGCCGAATATTGCCGACGGTGCACAATCCCGCTGACTTGCCTCAACTCCCTTGAAGTCAACTGAGAAAAAATCGGCACTTCAGAAAGCAATTTTTCCAGATTATCATCATCCTTTTTATGATTGCGGAAAAAATTTTCCCACACGCTGCTAACTACCGATACTTGCTCGCCCATAAAATAAATTCAAAGTTAGTGGTGAAAAATTGAGAGCCTTAAATCGCCCATCAGCACTCTTTCTCAGTCGTACACGAACGTCAACCAGCCGTGCGTGTCTTCTCCATTTCTAATAATGTTGAAAAACTTATTCTGCAACTCCCGTGTGACCTGACCCGGCTTGCCGTTTCCAACCTTAATCTTATCTACCGAACGGATCGGAGTGAGTTCGGCGGCTGTACCTGAGAAGAAAACTTCATCGGCAATATAAAGAAACTCGCGGAGCATTTGTTCTTCCCGCACTTCAATGCCGGATTCCTTTGCAAGCTGGATCACCGATGCCCTGGTGATACCTCCGAGGATTGCTGAATGCAGCGGAGTCGTATAAAGAATTCCATCTCGGACGACAAAAATATTTTCGCCGCTTCCTTCGCTCACATAACCATCGGCATCCAAGGCGACACCTTCCGTGTAACCGTTTGCCATCGCCTCTAATTTTATCAATTGAGAATTCATGTAGTTGCCGCCGGTCTTTGCGAGCGTCGGAAACGTATCCGGCGCTGCTCGACGCCAACTGGAAACACAAACATCGATTCCGTCCTGAACCGCCTCATGGCCGAGGTATTGCCCCCATTCCCAGACCGCGATGACCGTATCGACCGGATTGTTGGATGGATTCACTCCTACATCGCCGTAGCCGCGGAAAAAAATCGGGCGGATGTAACATGCTTTCATTTTGTTCGCCCTTATCGTCTCCATGGCTGCCTGTTTGAGCTGCGTTATTGTGTAAGGGGCATCCACGCGATAAATTTTTGCCGAATTCTCAAGTCGTTTTAAATGCTCATCCAGCCGGAAAATTGCCGGCCCCTTCGCCGTGTCGTAACAGCGAATCCCCTCGAACCAGCTTGAGCCGTAATGAATTACATGAGATAACACATGAACCTTAGCATCGTCCCAATTCACAAGTTTACCGTTCATCCATATCTTTTCAACTTTCTTCACTGGCATTTCTCAAAAACCTCCGATCAAAAATCCTTCCTGTAGATTCTGTAAGTTTTATATTTTTCTGCATTCAATAATTCCGCACTCCGATTCATCATTAAATTATCCTCGAGCACCCATGATGCCTCACCGTCGGGGTATCCAAGTTTAACTGCGCGTTTCGCCGTTTCATAAAACAATACTGCCGAGATCCCTGTCTGCTGGTAGCTATGAATCACGCCGAGTACCATGATCCTTATCCATTTTATCTGTTTCTTTTTGGTCAAGAGATGGTAAATGCCCGGCAGCAGATGGCCTTTCTTGTTGAATTTCAGTGCGTAATTAATATCGGGAAGTGAAAGTGCAAATCCCACGGGCTTGCCGTTGACTTCGGCAAATATAGCAAGCTCAGGCTCGACAACCTGCTTCAAGTCCTCGGCGAGGAAATCGAACTCCTCATCTGTCATCGGCACGAATCCCCAGTTTTTGCTCCAGGCTTCATTATAAACATCCTTAACTTTTTTTATCTCTTCGCCAAGCTTTTTCATATTGATGCTTCGAAACGTGACACCCTCCTTGTGAGTTATCATCCTCGCCACCCGTTCCAGCTTGTCCGTGAATACGCGATCTTTGTTCACATGGAAAGCGAAAAGATCTTTCTCCTTTTTCAGTCCGTAGTTATTGAATAAATCGAGGTAGTACCTCGGGTTGTAGGTCATCAACATGATCGGGCTGCTTTCGAAGCCATCGACCAGGAGGCCGACCTCGTCGTTCGTCGACGGATTAATAGGCCCCCGCATCGCTGAATATCCTTTTTTCTTGATCCAATCCCTGCTTGCATCAAAAAGCGTGTTTGCGACTTCCTGGTCGTTCATCGACTCAAAAAATCCGAAGAAGCCGATTTCCTCTTCCTGGAATTTATTGTGATTATAATTTATGATCGCTGCGTTTCGTCCTACAACATCTCCGTTTCTATGTGCAAGAAACATTTCTATCTCGGAATGTTGATAAAACGGATTCTTCTTCGTGTCCAGGAGTTTTTTCCTGTCCATCAGAAGAGGCGGAACCCAATATGGATCATTCCTGTAAATCTTCCAAGGGAGTTTTATGAAGTCCATCAAGTCTTTCTTTGTGCGCACGGGCTTTATGTCAATTCCGCTCATCTCTTTCCTCTCTGTATGTGGTTTCAAGAATTTGTGCCGATGACCATCATGCGATCACGCCGAGCTCTCTTCCGATCTCTCCGAAAAGTTCAACTATTTTGTCTAAGTGGTGCCGCTCGTGCGTCGCCATGTAACTTGTTCTGAGCATTTCCATACCTGGCGGGACGCCCGGTCTGACAAATGCATTCGCGTAGACACCGGCATCGAAAAGCTTTCTCCAGAATAGTAACGTCTTCATCGTATCGCCTATGATAACAGGAACGATCGCGGTTTTGTTTTCATGGACCTTAAAACCAAGCTTTTTCAAACCTTGTCTCACATAATCTGCATTACTTATCAGCTTGTCAACAAGTTCCGGTTGCTCTTCCAATATCTTCAGCGCTTCAATCGCCGCAGCCACCGAAGCGGGCGTCGGACTCGCACTGAATATGAACGCAGCTGAATGATGCTGCAGGTAGTTTATGACAGCCCTCTCGCCGACGACAAAACCGCCGAGCGAAGCAAATGTCTTAGAAAAGGTTCCCATGGTCAGATCAACATCACCATCCAGCCCGAAATAGCTCGCCGTGCCGCGACCACCTTTTCCAATGACACCGACCGAGTGCGCATCGTCGATCATTACACGAGCATTGTACTTCTTTGCAACCTCCACCATCCGAGGCAAATCCAGAATATCTCCGGATGTTGAGAATACACCGTCCGACACAATTAACTTTGGAGCATCCAACGGTATTTTAGAAATCACCGTCTCAAGATGATCCATATCGTTGTGTTTATAACGAACCAACTCCGCGGTTTGCCCCTTGGATATGAATGTTCCCATGACGATGCAGGCATGATTGTCTCGGTCTGAGATGACATACTCGTCGTGCTGAACCAGAGTTGAAATCACTCCGAGGGCCGTTTGGAATCCGGTCGAGTAAGTCATGCAGGCCTCTTTGCCCATGAACTTTGCCAGTCGCTCTTCGAGCTCAAAATGCAAGGTAACCGAGCCCGTCAAATAACGGGAGCCGGAACACCCTGTACCGTATTTATCGATAGCCTTCTTTGCTGCCTCGCGTACTCTCGGATGAGTCGTCAAGCCTAAATAATTATTCGATCCCGCCATGATAATTTTTCTATCTTCAATGACGACAACGGGACCTTCATTTTCTTCAAAAGCATGGAAATAAGGATAGAGTCCTTGCTTTTTTACTTCATCAGCTAAAGTATAATCACGACATTTCTGAAATATGTCCAATCGAGTTTGCCTCCTTTGAGTGGATGTGGAAATCGTTTCCATTCGGTTTAATATAAAAGACAGTTCGGAAAAATGCCAACTATTGATATTGTTTAATAATAATACGGGCCGAAGTTTTCGTTTTTTTCAGCCCCTTGCTCCGGAACGCAAAGTCTAATTTTCTGGAACATATATCACTGAACATTCTTTCCTCGTACCATGTTGCGGGTTTCTCAGCAAAGCATAGTTCTTTGATTCTAAACCCTCCAAAAGTTCGAAATGTAGCGAAGTCACCGCAGATCATTGAATCGCCACCCAACAAATAATAACTTTGATATTGGATCTTTTAAGATAAATAAAACCGAAGATATGAAAAACTCACTGTTCGCTCTCGTCTTAGTTTTTGGAGCCGCCGCACTATTACTCTACCGCCATTTTATACCCGATGATGCCTTCATTCACATCGGATACGCAAAGGATATATTAAGCGGAAAAGGGTACAGTTTTGCCGGGAACAAAACCTACGGCTCTACTGCTCCACTCTGGCCGCTGCTCATCGCGGCCACTGCGTTCATCCTACACAACTTTGTTGCCTCTGCCAGACTACTGTCGCTCGGGTTTGCAGCGGCTTCGATAGTCATGATGTATTACACCGCGAAACTGCGTTTCGGTTCAATCGAATCATCAATTGCCGCTTTTTTGTTGGCCGCGAACGCTTACTTTCTTCGCTGGTCATTTACCGGAATGGAAGCGCCTGCAGCATGTTTCTTCATGCTTTTGCTTGCCTTCATCGTTTACAAAGAAAATGATGGCACATCAAAACGATCGGTATATCTTCCCCTAGGGTTGGCGCCGTTGATACGTCCGGAGTTCTGTCTGGTCTTCTTAATATTCTTCTCGTACCTCCTGGCAGAACAGAAAACGAAATTTGATTTCGTCAAGATTATCTTGTCAGCACTGCCGCTATTGTGCTGGCTGACCTTTGCAATAGCATACTACGGAACTATCGTCCCGACAACACTCCTCTCAAAGGCAGGAGATCCGTTCTTTTCGACTGAAATTTACACCTTGCTGCGGGACGCAAAATTACTTTTGTCAGAAAACCTCGTTGAGATTGGATTTATTTTGGTCGCGGTCACTATGTTTCTCCTCCCGACAAGAAATCCCAAACTAATAACCACGAAGAGAATAAATTCAGAAACCTTTCTTTTCATGATTTTGACGTTTTCGTTTTTCTGTTTCTACATGTTAAAAAACGTCGCAATCATCTCCAGATACTCGCTGATGATCACGCCGCTCGTAATTCTTGTCACGGTAGATTTTGTAGGTCGTGTAATACAAAGATGGAATTTCTCTACTGGGACAAAACGTTTCGCCTGGGTCGCCCTGATTGCCGGTTCAGCATTTTATAATTCTCTTTTCACCGCGTTCATAGTTAAACCCGATGCAGACAGATTTTACGAAGGATTCCAAAAACATTATACGGAGATTGCCGAACTGTTGAATAAATTAAACACCGGGAATTGTCACGTGGCCACCCCCGATGTAGGAATAATCGGGGTGTACTCGGGATGCGGTATTTACGATTTGGGTGGATTGGTTGACAAAGACTGGTACAACTACAACAAAAGCACCGAAGAATATTTAAAAGCAAAAAAGCCTGAGTTCATTATTCTCCGCACGGGTGTACACGTGCGATTACCAGACCTAGATGTATCGCTTCAAAAAATTTATGACGCCACTTTGGCAGGGTTTGGAATTAACGCAACGCAGGACACTCACGTGGAGGTATATCGCGCACATTGGCAGTAGCGGTCGACATCGAGTTACTCCTGAAAGCGGAAAGGAAACATTTATTCATCGGACTATCGCTACTTTTGTTACGGCGCTCTGGGTACCGTCCGGAGAATAAGCAATTATTATGTAGATTCCACTCGGCAGCAGTCTACCCTCGTCATCAGTACCAAACCAATAAGCAATATCGCCTTGAACGGTTCCCGCCGGACCGGGGAGATGACTAACCATTTTGCCGGCAACGGAAAAAATCTTGATCTGGCTGTCCGCGACAAGTCCCGCAATTCGTACATAGTCCTTGATCGGAAACTTCACAGGATTGGGGTACACTTTTATCTTGGTGAAGTTTGTCTGCGGTTGTATCACTCCCATTTTTAATTGAGTTACTCCGTAGTTCGTCGCAAAGTACACAATCCCGTGAATTCTGTCGCAAGCAACAGAAACCACATTGTCATTGGGAATCGGGCTATTCGTGATATTGTATTGTGCTAGCTGCGTATTGCCGTCTTTCGATAACACGAATACGCCAGTCACTGTCGAAATCCATTTATTATCCAAGGCATCGTAGTCAATCCCCAGAATATCCTGATCCAGCATCGAGTAAATTGACAATACCAAGCTCGGATCGGTCGGGTCATAGATTACATTCAGGCCCAGAGTCGTCCCTACCCATACTTGATTTTCATTATCAACCATCACCGAATTTACCTGATCGCTCAGGAGTCCGTCACTTGTTCCGATAGGGAAACTTTGATCGTCGCTTTTGTCATCGAGGGTTCCATTCGCGTTATAATAAAACACTCCATCAAAATTGCCCTGATTATCTACAAACTGATCTCCGGCCCACACTCCCCCGTAGCCGTCGACGGCAATTGAAACAAAACCGGCGGGCGGCGAATAAGGGTTGTTGAATGTGTACCATGAAGAGTCCTGAGGGGAATAGACTGCCAATATGTTCCCGTTGTACGCGCCAAAATCGGTCATCCAAATATTACCATTTGCATCACATGCAGCGTCTCCCACCACGACATAGGTAGGGTCATTCGAAATGCCGACAAGCTGTGAATTGGAACTGTTGAACACCTTTGTTATCGTATCGCTGCTCAATAGAGCTATCCCACCCCTCGGAGTCGGTTTCGGTCCAGGCCCGCCCCAGGCGCCTGCCACAATTCTGTTTCCGCAAACCGCGCTGATCTGGAAAAATTGGTTCGTCGTCAAGATCGGAGTCTGACTCAGACTATAATTTTTCCATTTGGTTCCGTCAAATTTCATGAACGCCCATCCATGGTCATCTGAGCTGGTCGCGCACCACAGATTTCCTGATGCGTCAACAGACAAATGGTTGACAAAATTTGTAGCCGGACCAGGGGGCACGATGGTTTGAACTGAAGATCCGATGGAAAGTAATCCTAGCGACGTTCCGCCGAGAATTAATGTGTCGGCATACGCCGCTACATTGTGCAAAGAAACGCCGCCGCTGTAGATCGTGGAGATGGAATTATCAGGGAGCAACTTGAACAGTCCGTTCTGCGAATTTATTAACAACGAATTCCCGTCGTCAACAAGTGTTACAACATTCATCGTGCCTGTGCCTGGGAGCAGCTGAAAAGTGATTCCATCGGATGAATAAAAGATGCCATGGTTCGTTCCAACCAGCAAAGAACCGTTGAAAACCACCAGCGAGCTCACACCGGAGGAGAATCCGATCGAGTCCGGCACCGCGTTCCAGAAATCTGGCGCAGCAAGATCTGTCGCAGAACGCGGCGCAAAGGACAGACCAAACGGACTCGCTACATAAATATCACCATGAAAAATCGCAACTGAATTTGCGGTGTCGGTGGCTTGTTTCGGAAAGAAGTGCAGATAGCTATCAAGAATTCCGAACGAGCTTCTTGAAATGACAATCACACCAAAGTCGGTACATGCAAACAGCGTGTCTCCGGCAACTGCCAGATTTCTGACCCGTTTAGACAACGCAGAGGATTTTTCGATGTCCTTTTGTGACCTATACCTCACCCCGGAGCTGTTGAGCTCATCGATGGTTCCATCTCCTTCACCCACCAAGATATTTCCAGAGTCGGAAATTATTGAGGTCGCTTGTATGTTCGACAACCCTTCGGTCGTGGTGAACTCATCAAAAGTGCCGCTCACCGGCGAATAGGAAAATACTCCGCCTGAAGTGGCAGCCCACACATGTCCATTGAAAATGGTGATTCCATTCACATTGTACATGGAAGAAAAATTCTTCCATATAAGAGTTTGTGCGGATGCTTGTAACCCCATCATGGACACCATGATGATAACCGGCAATTTTCTAATCATAAATCAGGCTAATCCTTCGTTTCTTCTGGAACACGTCCTTCATTTCCGCCAGGACGCGGATTATTTGAACAAGTTTGCCATTTCAATAGCAGAAACTGCTGCATCGTAGCCTTTGTTGCCTGATTTTCCTCCCGCACGGTCGATCGCCTGTTCGACCGTGTCTGTTGTTAGCACTCCGTATATTACCGGAATCACGGAATCAAGTGAAAGTTTTCCTACCCCTTTCGCCGATTCGCCGGCGACGTAATCGAAATGGGGCGTCTCTCCCCGGATCACCGCTCCGAGACAAATTACTGCATCATGCTTTTTTTGTTCAATGACTTTTTTTGCGACTGCGGGAATCTCAAATGCGCCGGGACACCTGTAAATATCGATATTGCTCTCGGAAACCCCATGACGGTTAAGACCGTCCATTGCGCCCGACAACAGACGTTCCGTCACGAATCCATTAAATCGACTGACCACGATCGCGACCTTCATTCCACTTCCGTTTAATTTTCCCTCGTGAATAGCCACTAAACGATTCTCCTGCCTAATTTTTTTTGCATTGATTCAAGCCAGCGTTCTTCAGAAGAATACTTCCCCATGTTAGCGTCGTCGTTCTTCAAGCCGCCATGGTAATCACTGCCGCCGCATTTCAAAAAGCCATTGCCGTCCGCAAAATTCCGCAGCCATTCTGTTTCGTCCGGCGAATGAGAAGGATGAACAACTTCAACTCCATCAAGTCCGAGCTTCTGGAACTGCCGCAACAAATCCTCGTTAACATAATGCGAAGGATGAGCGATAAAACTCAAGCCACCGGCTTGTGCAATCATCTTTATGGCTTCCGCTGGAGGGAAAGGGCAATTTGCTTCGTACGCCGGTCTCCCGATTCCGAGATATTTGTCGAACACTTCATCGTAACTTTCAGCGTACCCTTTTTCAACCATCGTGCTGGCAATGTGCGGCCGCCCGATTGAATTCTGGACGCCCGATTTCTCAAGAACAGATTCAAACTTTATCGGGATCTTGATCTTATTCAGCTTGTCAACTATTCGTCTTGCGCGGCTCACTCTTGCATCTCGCAGATGACTAAGCAACGAATTAAAACTATTGCTTGTGTAATCGATAAAAAGACCAAGAAAATGAAGTTGGTATTTCTTATAGCTCGACGTAATCTCAATTCCCGGGATAAACTCGATTCCGATTTTGTTTGCGCAAGATTGTGCTTCGGTCAACCCGGCGACGGAATCGTGGTCGGTTACACTAATTAATTCGATGCCGACTGACTTCGCTTTTTCAATAAGTTCGCGCGGAGTCAACGCCCCGTCGGAATGTAAAGTATGGGTGTGAAGATCGATTGTCCGGGAAATACCGGATTGTGGTTCCACTTTTTCTTTCAACTAAATTTTCGTCTAAATCCTTCGTAATCCAGTATGACCAGCGTGTTGCCATTGACGTTGACTAGTTTCAGCTTTTCCATTTTGCTGAGTGTTCTAGAGACCGTCTCTCTCGTAGTACCGGCCATGTTTGCGATCTCTTGTTGAATGGGCAGATTATCGACTTCAACTTTACCCTGCTTGATCCTGCCCCGTTCATCGGCAAACTGAAGTATAACATAGCCGACGCGATGGTATGCGTCTTTCAGAGAGAGACTCTTGATCAAAGCATCTGCTCTCCTTAGACGAAGGGTAAGATGTCTCAAGAGTGATATTGCAATGCTCGGGTACTCGTGCAGCAGGGCGAGAAAATCCTTTCTATGAATCATGAATAGCTCCGATTGTTCCAGTGCGACGACGCTGGCAGAGCGAGTCTCCCCATCGAGCAACGCCATCTCCCCAAATATATCGCTCGGACCCAGGATACTTAGAATGACTTCACGCCCGTCATCTCCCACGCGAACGACCTTCACTTCACCGCCAACTATGACAAATAATGCAGATCCTGTTTCCTCCTCCATTAAAATCACTTCACCCTTTTTATAATCTTTTTTGACGCCGCAAGCACTTATTTTCGCGAAATCCCTTTCCTCAAGCTCCTCAAATATTGGAGCGTTCTTCAAAAACTCCATAGCCTCTTTCATAGGATGCTCCCTGCTTATTTGTTAATTAAGTTGTCAAATGCTTCATCAAAAATAAACCTGCACCGAAAGAAAATCAACGCCAACAAAGCCTGCCTTTCAAAAGAACTAAATATTCGTTCAAACGGTTTTATATTTTATGATAGAAAACTCGTGGAAATGCACAAATGAGAAGGATTTACCTGGATTACGCAGCGACGACTCCGACGGATAAACGAGTCGTTGAGGCAATGACCCCGTATTTTTCAGGAATATTCGGGAATGCCTCAAGCATTCATGGCTTTGGCAGAGAAGCGAAGTCGGCGCTTGAGAACAGCCGGGCAAGAATAGCGGGTCTCATCGGCGCGCGAGAATCCGAGCTTTTCTTCACGAGCGGCGGCACAGAATCAGATAACTCCGCCTTGTTCGGAGTCGCAGCGAAATTTTCGCATTCGGGCAAGAAACATCTGATCATATCTTCAATTGAACATCATGCCATTTTCAATGCAGCCGAGTCGCTGAGGAAAAGTGGATTCGACGTGACCGTCCTGCCGGTGGATGCAAAGGGTTTCGTCTCGCGCGATGAGCTGGAGGATGCCATAACTGATGAAACGTTTTTGGTGAGCATAATTCATGCGAACAACGAGATAGGCACGATTCAGAATTTGCCCGAGCTGATAGGGGCCGCACACGATAGAGGAGTCCTTTTTCACACCGATGCGGTTCAATCATTCTGCAAGACAAGATTCGACGTTAACAAATTCGATGTCGATCTTGCCTCATTTACCGCACACAAAATTTATGGACCCAAAGGAATCGGAGCACTCTATATCAAAAGAGGGATCGACTTTGAACCGATGTTCCATGGCGGCTCGCAAGAACGAAATCGCCGCCCCGGCACGGAAAGCGTTCCGCTCGCCGTCGGCTTCGCAAAGGCCGGTGAGCTATGCGCGCAAGATTCAGATAAAGAACAAATGCGGCTTTCAGAATTTAATCTTCTCTTGAGAAACAAAATTTCGGCCGAAATTCCTGAAGTTATAATTAATTCTCCCGAAGAGAGTTCATTGCCAAACATTCTCAGCGTGTCGATTAACAGCAGCGAACATGAAATTGACGGCGAGGCACTCATAATTAATATGGATCTTGAAGGCGTTGCGGTGACCAGCGGATCGGCGTGCAGTTCGGGGAGTCTTCAGCCTTCTCATGTTATTAAGGCGATCGGGAGGGACGACAAAACAACTATGGCGACCGTGAGGTTTTCTTTCGGCAGGTTCACCACCGAAGATGACATAACGACTGCCGCAGAAAAATTTGTGAAGATCGTGAACCGAATCGGAAAGAGAAAACCGAATTAGATCGAAAACTCAGCTATCTGTCACACGAAAGAATGACATGATTTCCTCTTCATATCTCCGTCACGCCCGTGCAGTGCTAAGTCGAGGCAAAAAATCCGGTTTGTATTTGCTCATCACTTTGGTTAATTTTTTTCGACCGGCGGGAGTTTTTTCGCAGTGAAGCGAGACCGACCGGACATCATTTATTCATCCTGACAATCTAAAATGAAAGGAAGGGCAAAATGATTGGGATGGATTTCATAAGCTTTCTCATCTTGCTGGTGATCAGCGTGGTGGTCTCTCTCATTCTCCATTTCGCACTAAAGACTCGGGTAAGAAGCGGCATTGAGTCTTTCATTGGAACAGTGATTTGGGGATGGCTCGGAGCCTGGCTAGGATCGCCGGTGTTTGGTTGCTGGTTCCCCGGACTAAATTACCATGATGTCTATTACGTACCTGCTATTGTCGGCTCATTTGCGCTGATTATCCTCATGGTAGATCTGGTCAAGACTCTGAAAGGTTCTTCGTAGGATCAGAGTGAGTAACAGCCCACATCATTTTCGTCCACAGCCCTCGAAGATGTGGGCTTTCAATTGTTTCTCCTGATCAGCCGACGCGTTTCATGACTGCAACAAAGAATCCATCCATGTCTGCGCGATGCGGGTATATCGAAAGAAAACCATCTTCGATCAAGCCAGAAAATTTTTTCTCTGTAAGGATGCTCGACACCTCGACAAATTCGAAATTTCGATTTGAATTCGCAAACGATTTGATGACCGAGCGGTTCTCTTCTTCAAAAATGCTGCACGTGACGTAGAAGAGCAATCCTCCGACTCTGACAAGCTGCGAGTAATGTTCTAATAAGAATTTCTGGTAAGCGGCTTTTTTCCCTACTGATTCTCTTGTCAGTCGAAATTTCTTATCGGGATTCCTGCGAATGGTACCGCTTCCGCTGCACGGCGCATCGATCACTACCTTGTCGGCACAGCCTACAAGTTCCTCAATACCGTCAAAACTTTCTCTCGAAACAACTCTCGAAGAAATGTTTCCGTAGCCGCTCCTCGCGGCCCTCACCATTAGATTATCGATCCGCTCTTTGTCAACATCAAGAGCATGGATTTCCGACATTCCTCCTGATAAAGACGCGAATTCCAGACTTTTTCCCCCGCCGCCGGCACATGTGTCGACTACAACCTCACCTTTTCCCGGCTCAACAATCAGCCCGACCAGTTGGCTTGCTTCTTCTTGAATTTCAATCGCACCGTTCTTATAGAGCGCCACTGTATTAAGATTGATCCGCCCCGGTAAATAGAGTCCGAGAGGAGAAAAATAAGACGGTGACGTTTCAATGCCTTCTATTCGAAACGAGTCTATTGCTTCGTCTCGCGAAATCTTCGATGTGTCGACACGAATGCAAACTCGCGCTTCATGGTTCAGAGCCTGCATTATTTGGACACATTCATCTTTAACACTTGGAGGCAGGACAGCGCGAAAAAAGGTCGGAAACGAATTCAACGCAAACTCGTTGTCCTTAAGCGCCGACAATTGACGCGCGGAACATTTCAATAAACTTTCAAGATCTATTTCGCTGCCGGCAAGCCTGTACGACTCAAGAAGTTGAGAATAAATATTGCTGATCTCGTTCGGCTCCATCCCGGCGATCAGAATCTCGTAGAGTAGAAAAACATTTAGTGGCTTCAAGCCAGAGGAACACTCCTCAACAATTTCCCGCAGAAGTATGAAGTTTCGGATAATTCCGTAGACTTTTTCCGTTATCCATCGCCTGTCGTGCGATCCGAGATATCTCCTTTGTCTGTAGAACTCTGAGATAATTTTATCCGCCGGCGGATCTGACCTTACAATCTTATCAAGAAGTTCAACTGCGTGTCCGGCGAGCGACGACAGCGTCATTTTTCAAGAAGCCCTTTATGCTTACAAAAAAGGTAACCGTACCGCAATCCGCGATCCGTGGTCAAAAACTCTGCCGCATTGGCTACTTCCAGAACTTTCAAAAGGATCAACGCACCCGCAACAAGAACGTCTGCTCGGCCCTCAGCCGCTTTGGTAAGCTCAAGTATTTCGCCTGAAGGCTTGCTTTTGATTTCATCAAAAACTTTCCGAAGTGTTCTAGTCGTCATTGGGTAGTTTGTGACAGCCGATGCGTCGAACTCATGTCTCCGCTGGGCAATCAACGCAAGCGTAGTCGGAGTTCCCGCTACGCCGAAGATCACGCGAGGATTTATTTTTGTGAACGGGAATTGATTCAAAGCGGCCGTTATGAACTCGGCCGCCTTCTTTAATTCCGTCAGAATCGGAGGGTTATGATGGAGAAATCTTTCAGTGACTCTGACCGCTCCGATGTCGATACTTCGAGAAAGAGAGGGCTCGAACCCTTTTCCATAGCTCAACTCCGTGCTTCCACCGCCAATGTCAATAACAAGAGTTTGCTGGCTTGGATCCGGCGCTCCGCTCACAGCACCGATGAAGTCCATCTCCGCTTCCAACTCACCGCTTATCACTTCAACTTCGATCCCCAGTTCGCTCCTCACTCGTCTGACAAAACCGTCCCTGTTTGCAGCGTCTCGCACAGCACTTGTCGCAGAAGCAATAATCCTGTCGACCTTATGTTCACCCGCTATCGCTTTATAATTTCTCAGGACATTAAACGCAAGTTCAATTGAGTTTTCATCGAGCCTTCCCGTTACGGAGACATTTTTACCGAGCCGCGGAACACTGTAGAAATCTTTTATTGGAGTAATCTTAAGCGAATCTTCCCCGCCTCCCCCTGTTACCTCTCCTATCAACATCAGAATCGTATTCGTTCCGATGTCTATCGAAGCATACCTCATTTCTTGAGCACCAAAGCCGACCACTCGGCCTCGTGAATGATCTCCTCCGATTTAAATCCTTTTTGAGCGTATGCGCTGATTATGCTTTCTTCGTCAAGCGTAAGCACTCCCGTGAGCAGCAACCGCCCGCCTCTTGCGGTGCGATCATATATCTCATCTCTGAGATAGAGAAGAGTGTTACGGTTCAGGTTAGCGACCACTATATCGAATTCGGAAGACGGCACGGAAGCCAGATCCCCCTTCATCAATTCAATTTTGTTCGCCACGCCGTTCCTGCCGATGTTTTCACGGGCGTTTTCAATTGACCAATCGTCGTTATCTATAGCAGCACATTTCTTGGCGCCCAACATTACTGCTGCAATAGCGAGAACACCGGTTCCGGTTCCAATGTCCAAAACTGCTTCGCCGCCCTTTATGAATTTTTCCAGCAACCCGATCATCATCCGGGTCGTCTCGTGATGTCCCGTACCAAACGACATCTTCGGATCGATCTCGATTACAATCTTCGCATCGCCGTAATAATCTTTCCAGCTCGGCTTGATAGCGACATTGTTTGTCACCTCAACGGGCACAACCGAGTCTTCCCATTCCCTGTTCCAATCCTGATCGCGGACCGCAAGGACTTCAATGGAAAAATTTTTTATTTTTCCCTGCTTCTTCAGATTGATGAGAAATTCATTTACGTCGGTACGAAACGAAGGATTCCATTTACGGTCTGCGAAGTAGCAGGAGAGCTCGTTCGTCTCTTCGATAAAACCTTCCGCACCCACATCGCTGAGGAAACCTATAATCAGATCGTTCACGGGCTGGTCGGTGGAAATTTTTAGTTGGAGATAATTATCTGTCATAAAATTCAAATTGGAATTTTTCTGTACAAAACTTGAATTATGACTCTGCCGACAGCAGCGAGACTTTCCGCGCTGCATTTATCCGGTGTGTCTTCCAGAGTATGCCAGTACCTGTTCGACTCATCCGGATAGGCAAAATCAATAATGTCGATACATTTTATTCCGACGTTGTCGAGCGATAAATGGTCATCGGAAACCGGATCACCGACGCGGTCGACAAATTGCGACATTCCCATTTCCGCAGCGGTGTTCCAGACGAGGTTTACGACGTCGCCCGCATATTGGATGGAATTATATTCCTTCGGAAGAGTCAACTCTTTGTCACCGACCATATCGAGGTTAATCGCAAAAATCGGATAATACGAGAATGGTTTCGTTGCCGCCCAGTATTTCGAGCCGAGAAAATAGTAGTCAAGGCTTCCTTCCTTTCCGTAATCTTCTCCGTCCCACAAGACAAGGTCGACACCTTCGGGGGGGGGATTTTGTTTAAAGCACCTCGCCATCTCGAGCAATACGGCGACACCGCTCGCGCCGTCATTTGCACCGAGGATCGGCTTGTCCGTGGGGCCGCTGCTTTCCCGATCGTTGCGCGGCCGCGTGTCCCAATGAGCCGAAACAAGTACCCGCGTCTTCGCTTTCAAGTTGAAACTTGCAATCACGTTCGTCAGCCGCAGGACTACACCGTCATATCCCGGGACGGAAAAACTTTGCAGACCGACCGAGTCGGCATAAAGACTGAACTGCTGCTGCAAATACGCAAGACATTTTTCATGCCCCGTGCTGTTGGGATTCCTTGGTCCGAAATCGCATTGCTTAACCAAGAAAGTATAAGCCGACTTGCCGTCGAACTGCGGCATCGTCACAGAAGGAATCTGGGCAACATGCTGCGTACTTTGAGATTGTCCCTGCTCAGTTTTTTTTGAACAAGAAGATGCAATTGACATCATTACCACAAAAAAAAGGACTCGTTTCATATTGAAGTTTAAAGGAAATCGCGGGAAAATCCAAAATAAATCGAATCCCTATATCGTTATCGCCGCCGATGCCGCGTATACCTTGGCTGCGCCATTCTCCTTCAAAACCCTTGCACATTCTCTTATTGTCGATCCTGTCGTTATCACATCGTCTATCAAAAGAATATTTTTCCCTTTTACGGCCACTTTCAAATGTTTGCCCATAGAGAACGCGCCCGCGATGTTTTTCTTTCTTCCCTCTGCATCAAACAGAGTCTGCGTTTGAGTCTGCCTGATTCGCTCTAATAAGTGCCATTCATTTCTTATTCTCAGCTCGACTCCGATCTTGCCTGCAATCAACTCGCTCTGGTTATAACCTCGTTCGCGTTTCCGTGCGGGGTGCAACGGGACAGGAACAATCATGTCACTCGTTGAAAGTTCCTCATCGGCCACAATTTCCTTTGCCATGAAAAAGCCAAATCGATCCGCTATGCGTTCGGCTCCCGAATATTTCAAAAGATGAATCGCGGTCCTCACGCGTGGATCCTGCTCGAAAAGAAAAACGGAATCAATTCTGTCAATGCATCCGTCGGCAAGAAATTTCTCTTCAATTGTCTGAATGATGGTCTCAGTTGGCGAAACCCGCTCGAATCCATTCCAGCAGTTGTGACAAATGTAGTACTCACCTCGCTGTAACTCTCTCCAACAGGTTGAGCATGCGGGAGGATAGATGAAATCTGCAAGTGCCTCCGTGAACCGGGTCAGACTCTGAAATGGTTTCAATTTTTTGCCGACCTCTGGTCCCGTTCGCGGGACAGTCTATGAATTTCGTCTCGAAGTTCTGCGGCTTTTTCGAAGTCGAGCTCCTTCGCAGACTGGTACATTTCTTTAGTGAGCCTCTCTATCAAATCTCCCTTTTGCCGGTCAGTCAGGTATTTTTCGGATTTCTCAGAGACAGATGCCTGCTGGAGCTTCTTTGTCTTCTCCTCGCTCTCGGCGCGAACATCGGCGATAGCAGTCGAGGCGCGAATTTCTTCGGCAGTCTTGAATATTGACCTCGGCTTGATATTGTGCTCCACATTGTAATCCGACTGGATTTTTCTGCGTCGCTCCGTCTCGTCGATCATCTTTTTCATGCTTCGAGTAACCGTGTCAGCATATAAAATAACTTTGCTTCCGATGTTCCTCGCCGCCCTCCCGGCGGTCTGGATCAGAGATTTTTCAGAACGCAAAAATCCTTCCTTGTCGGCATCCAGTATTGCGACAAGAGAAACTTCGGGCAAGTCGAGCCCTTCGCGGAGAAGATTCACTCCGACAAGGACGTCAAATTCACCGAGACGCAGGTCCCGCAAAATCGAGACCCTTTCAAGGGAATCGATATCCGAATGGATGTACCTCACCCTGATGTTCAAATTCCTGAGATATTCCGTGAGATCCTCTGCCATCCTTTTCGTCAATGTTGTCACAAGAGCACGTTCTTTTATATTCACCCGCTCCCGTATCTCCTGAATCAAATCGTCCATCTGATTTTTCACGGGTCTTATTTCAACTTCAGGATCGACGATGCCGGTCGGCCTTATTACTTGTTCCACAATTACGCCGAGGCTTTTCTCGAGTTCATACTCCGCCGGCGTCGCACTGACGAAAACGACCTGGTTAACCATCGATTCGAACTCTTCAAATTTCAGAGGCCTGTTGTCCAGCGCAGAGGGGAGCCGGAATCCATATTCGACAAGGGTCATCTTCCGTGAACGATCACCATGGTACATCGCGTGGAGCTGAGGGATCGTCTGGTGCGATTCGTCTATGAACATCAAAAAGTCTTTAGGAAAATAATCCAGCAGGACATAAGGACGCTGGCCCGGTTCCCTTCCCGTAATATGGCGCGAATAATTTTCTATTCCGTTGCAGTATCCCACCTCGCGCATCATCTCGATATCAAATCTCGTACGTTGTTCCAGCCTCTGTGCTTCCAAATATTTCCCCAGTGCGCGAAGCTCGGTCAGTCTGTCCACGAGTTCGTTCTCAATTCTCTTTACAGCCGATTCAAGCTTGTCCTCGCTGGTCACAAAGTGCCTTGCCGGATAGATGAATACCTCGTCCATTTCGGCAGCCGGTACCCCCGTCAGAGGATCGAAAGTTTTCAGCGACTCGATCTCGTCCCCAAAAAATTCCACTCTTACCGCTTCGTCTATCTCATAAGCTGGAAATATCTCAAGTACGTCTCCGCGTACTCGAAAATTTCCGCGCAGGAATTCGACATCGTTCCTTGAATAAAGGCTTTTTATCAGCATCTCCTGGAGGTGCCGACGTCCCATCTTTTCGCCTTTTCGCAGCCACACAACTTCGTGCTGATAATCTTCGGGGGAGCCGATTCCATATATGCATGATACGGACGCCACAACAATGACATCGTTACGCCCGCTGAGCAGAGAGCTTGTCGCACGGAGTCTAAGACGGTCTATTTCATCATTGATGGAAGAATCCTTTTCTATGTAAGTGTCGGTCTGGGGAATGTACGCCTCAGGCTGATAATAATCGTAATAGGAGATGAAGAACTCGACGATGTTTTCCGGAAACAATTGTTTGAACTCACCATATAACTGCGCGGCGAGCGTTTTGTTATGTGAGATGACAAGAGTGGGTTTATTGATGTTCCGAATGATCTGTGCCATGGTGTATGTCTTACCGCTACCGGTCACCCCAAGGAGGGTCTGAAATTTATGGGCGTTCCGTATTCCTTCGGTCAACTCGAGGATCGCTTCAGGTTGATCCCCGGATGGCTTGTATTCCGACACAATGTTAAAATTGCTCATACTTCATGGACTAAAAGCCGAAAACTAATTCATTACGATGCGCTGTTCACGCGAAAATAAATTTCTTCTCGATCACCGGTCTGCATAGGGATAATTTACCAGCGATGCGATGGAGAATCAAACCCCGGTTGGAATCAAATCCAGATATGAACCGTTCCGAAACGATTCCATTTGAAAAAAGTCGCAAAGAACAAGGTGAAACGATACCTAAAATTCTTTGCGACCTAGCGTCTTGCGGAGAAAACTATTTTTAATATGAACCTAGCTGAGTCGCGGCTCCCGTGCCAGTGGATTTTAATTCACCGGTATAAATAGTGTCGCCGCCTTTGTCAACCATTTCATACTTGACGACTCCGCCCGGCACACTTGTCGTTCTCCACATTCTCAAGGTCATGTTCCCTGCGCCTACTGCGAACTCAATCTGATCGCAAGTATATGATCCCGCCGGAACGGTAACGCTCACTCCTTTTTTCACAACTGCACCTTCAACTGACTCGGGAGTCAATTGCATCGGTGCGGTGTACCATCCTTCCGTTACAGGAACTTCTTTCGGCGTATCATTCCCAAACTTTTGCCGCATTCGCCGGATCGACTGGTGCTTCTCGGAAAACATCACTTCCATTATTATGGAGTCCTTGTTTGAAATATAGGTAAGTCCCCACCATTCTTTCCCATCCGGAAGCGTGGTCAGAAATGCTTTCCGGGTCTCAAAAGGTTTTCCGCTCTTGCCCGTAAGAGTCCAATCGGTATACTGTCCGGGCTGATAAGGATTCAATTCCATGTTATATCCGTACGCGCTGAACATATACTGGAACAGGATCGGATAAAGACGAGTCATCATCATGGCGAGACCGCTGTTGTCTACAGGAGGAGCGGTTTCGGTCGTGGTTGTCGGCTGGGCCGTCGCCGGCGCATAGTTGGTCGTCAACTTCTTCCCGTCATCTGAAGGGATAGACACATTGTATGATGAGATGACTCTATCCTGATATACGACCGAGACGTAATATGGACCAACATCTGAGAAGTGCAACGTTGCGATGCCTGTCGTATCGATAGTGACGGTTTCGCCGCAGCTGCAATTTACAACGGCGCCGACAAGAGCGGCGTTATTAGGACCACGAACTTCGATTTTTATCGAAAACAGGTGAAGTCCCATCACATTGTATCCGCCGAAGCAGCCGCCGAATCCCGCGGCGACGAACGCAATGAGTATCGTGACGATAATAGGTTGAATACTAAAACGCTTCATAAAAATTACCTCCCGTTTTTTTGAAATTGGCACTCAAATAAAGATCATTCCGACAGTTAATGTAATAAACATCGGTGTGATTTGAAAACAACCTGGAGAGAGAAAACGATACGGGAACCGCAGCTTACTGGATGTGGATTTGACTCGGGACTCTCAAGACTGCGGAGCAACGTTAAACGATTTGCATTTATAACATTGAACCACAATTCCCTTGATTCTCATCGGGTCGATCTCCTGTGCCAGAAGATTCTTGCATTTCCCACAAAACATATTGGTGTCTCCGTTACCTTTCAGAGCTACTATGTCACGGGCAGGGGTGATGATACGTTGTTTGTTGGGATCTGGTTCAATGACAAGACGCATGATAACGACTTTCATTTCTTTGTCCATTGTACCTCACAAGCCATTTTTAACTCTTTGTCGCTTTTTGTTTTGATGCTCAAGCTCATTACGTCGGTGGGTCTACTTACAATGACAAATCTATATTGACCTAACTCTTGCCATGGATATATTTCAACACTCTCATGAGTCCAATAAGCAATAACAACCTAAAACTCAGAAACACTGAGCCATTTAGCTACATGCGGAACAAAATCACTCACGCCATGCTATGACCCGGAAAGGAGTTGTGCCGGGGAACGAAGGTGGAGAAATCCAGGCAAAACGACTGTCATATTTGTAATCCTTCAAATATCCGTACGCAGTACCGTTTACAATTGCGCCGACACCACCGCGCGAATTTTGTGATATTGAACCGTAGACGTTTAGGTACCCTTTAAACGTGTTGTACGTGCCGTTACTGGTAGTACCCTTGTCGGAGCTATAGTCTTGAAAAGTGAATGAGCCCATTGCAAAAATAGCCGCGTCAATAGTAATATTGCCATCAGTGCTTTGAGACGTCAGCATGACATCGTTGTTTGCGACGAGTCCCAGCATATCGGTGCTGGATGGATTGCTCTGAGGGTTACTGTTGTAGGTGATGGGACCGGTTATTAGAACGTTGCCGTCAACGCCAGTACTAAAAGATGGATTCGAAGTATTGGTCGAACTTCTACGGTAGGTCGTTGCCCCCGGGGTCGCACCCTGCGTTGCCACGACGGTAACATCTCCGTTTACAACTCCAGAGACATGGACATCTCCGTCGCTAACTTCGATTACAGTCTTGTTCGTAGCCGGATTAACCAGGGAACTGAGCGCAATGTTTTGGTTTGCCGACTTAGCCACAACTGACCAATTCCCATGGGATAACTGCCTGGTTGTGTCGGTTTCTGTCACGGTCCCATCGGCATTAAACTTCAAATACACATCATAGGCATAATTGCTCCCAGCATAATTAGACTGTGAAAAAATTGACGCAGGAATGGCATCTTTTGTGGTACCACTGAGATCCTTCGGCAATGGAACACTTACACCAGGCCTAAATGAGTTGCATTTGAGTGTGTCGCCATAAGAGTCCGGCAAATTCGTTTGAACCGGATTTTGCAACGCTCCATGGTGGTTACTGTATGTTGTACCGCCTATTGTCACGGGACCATGGACTACCGGAACACCATCAACATAAAGATTCCCATTTGTCTGCAGGGGCCCGGTAAGGGTATCTCCTGTCGTCCAATAGACACCGTTATCATTTCCAGTGAAAAACGCATATCTCGAGAATGCAAAATAGGACAGAAGAACCGTGACGGTGTCGTTAATGCTATAGGGTTTGTTGTTTAACCAGCCGGTATACGACGACGTTGCCACAATGTATGGGTTCCTGATCCCCCCAGCGCCAGTTTGCATTGAAAACACGGCCTTGTAACTCCCGTCATTTTTCCCGCTTGGCACAGGAAAGTAACCTGTCAACGCAGACATTGTAGTATCCGCGGTATTCTGGAAGAGAGAATCGACTGCAAGATTCGCTATGCTCACAGCAATATTGTGCGCCACCGTAGAGTCGTAATAATTCGAGAGATTCTCTATTGCACGATTGCTTGTCCTATTCCAGTACTGGCTTGCAACGCCGAATAATAAGCTGAAACCAAGTATGACTATGAGTGATGCTTTCCCGACCATTTTATACCTCCTATCTTCCCGTAAGATTTCTTGATACTAGTCTTGTCTGAGTCCAGTACGCAAAATTGCTCACGAATGCCGTATCATAAGCTGACGACGGCTGAACCTCCAAAGTCAATTGCATCAGTACCGGTGGAGGTATTGTACCTATCGTGTACGGCAGATGCAGGGTGTCCAACTGGGTCCCAAACGTCTCGAAATAATCAATATGAAAGTAAGTCACTCCAAGGTTAGCACTGTCAACATTCCACTTATCCTGGTTTATGTTGATACCCTTGTACTTCCTAATGAGCATGCCCACATTCTTGTTAGGACAATTCTTAAGAGGCCCCGGCCTAAAATACCATATTACAGTGTCCAGGCCGCCGTCATTATTCAGGTCGCTCATGAACGCTATGCTATCGTTCCTGGCATAAATCGTACAGCTGTCAGTCGGAGGCGCGTATCCTCCTGCTCGATAACCAATTTTTCTGAAATCCGATTCAAGGTTCTGAATCAATGAAGTCATATTTTGCTGAACCGTTAGTTGTTCCTGCGATTGAAACGTATTCCGCGTGGCACTGTCATTCATTCTCAGTGCAGCGAGAAGAAGTAATCCGCCAATCAGCATAGAACCTATTATGTCGATCAGAACCGTACTGCCCATGATCTCACCTCATCTAATACCAATAACTGAAAATGTCGGTCATCTTGACCGTGTCAGTTGGGTCGGCTGTGTTCCACACCCATATGTCGAGCCGCTTGCTCCAGGTTGCAGATCCGGTTGAGATAACGAAGTTACCGCTGGCATCGCGGGTAACATAATGCACCTGAGTCATGACTTTGTATATTCCTGTCAGAAGAGGATCTGTCTCCGTCCGACTGCCATTGGGTCCACCGGGATATCCATTATAATCGTCATAATCACTCAGCGTGTCGCCTGGGTGCTCCTGTCCGAGACTTGCCGGAGGAGTAAGCGCGGTCAACGAATTCTGCCATGTGGAATCCTTGGTGTGCTCATCGAATGGCAAGCGCTGTGCTTTTTCGATGGTGGAGGTTGCCAGTGACACGCAGTCGATCCCAATACTGGTTTGTGTCAGAACCTGGCTGCTGTTGCTGATTCCCCGGTTAGTGGTAAGAATTATATTGCCCAAGAGAATGATAGCGAATACCGTCAAAAGCATTTGTCCAGTTCCCATTCTTTCTCCTTTCTTAGTTCTCTAACGCAGCAAGACAACTTGATCAGGAAAGATCAATCGAATCGCGCCTGCATCATGTCTTCCAGAGATTGAACGTCAGCCGAATTGAAAATCTAATTGTCATGAATTCACCGCTCATCGTCGTCACGATAACAGATTCGCGCTCTCTTCATGCCATTCAGTAAGTCTGACACCACGACAACTCCTAAGTATCAACTCTCGTTGAAAATATATCCGTTTCAAAAACTCGATGCAAGTCTTCATCCACTATCATGAACCTTCAACCGTTCAAAATTTTGCCTAACAAAGCTCAGCACAGTAAGTATCCAATTCCATACCAAATGGATCGCATTTCGGCAATTTTAACTGGCAACTATAACCAGTTACGGAGGTGGAAGTTACAGGATCGCAAAATGGGACCATAGTCTTGAGGAAGCTACGGTGTAGGTAATTAATACAAATGTGTGGGAAATTTTACCCGTAAGTGTTTACAAAACGTAATTGAGAATTCGGACAGGAATCCGTGCAATCAGATTTAACCGGAACTAATATCTCAGACTAATTTGCAGTGACGACATTGGGCCTCTCAGATCCCAACTTTATAATCAAGACTTTTTCCTCTTCTCCAGTTCCGAAAGTAACTCAGGATATAATTTCGCTGCGCAGTCGGGACATATTCCGTGAGAGAATTGCGCTTCCGAGTGAATCTGTATGTACTTCTCCAAATTTTCCCAGTACCCTTTATCGTCACGGATTTTCTTGCAGTTGGAACAAATCGGAATCAACCCACCCAGGACTTTTATGTCAGCCAGCGCTTTCTGAATGCGTGCATTGAGCTTCTTCTCTCTTTCCAATAGCTGCCAAACACGCAAGCGATAAACTCCGAACGCGATTCCGATCACTGTTAGAAACATTGACGCATAGAACCAGTACGTCTCATAGAAGTGCGGCTTAAGTTCGAATTTAAAGGTCGCTCCGGTTTCGTTCCAGACTCCATCATTGTTGCAGGCAATCACTTGAAATTCATAGTCACCATGCGAAAGGTTTGTATAATAAGCCGCCCGTCGAGTACCGGCGTCTATCCACTCGTGATCATATCCTTCCAATTTATATTTGAATAATACTCTTCCTGGTACCAGAAAGCTCAGCGCGGTATAATGGAACTCCAAATCTTTTGTGCCGGGCGGACAACTTAGGAATTCGTTTGATGGAACAGGTTGTCCATCCCTGACTACTTGTTCTATTATCACGGGTGGTAGTAGCTTGTTTTCCTTGAATTGCCTCGGGTCTATCATGACAGCACCTTTTCTCGTCGCGAACCATATGCCTCCATCATTTGCCTTCCAGCCCGCCGGCTGCCACTCACCGAAGCACTCATCCGTCTTCATCCCATCTGCAGTTGAATAAACTTTTGAATGTATGTAATTTATTTTGCCTTCAGCGTAATCATCAAGCTCCTGTCTTCTAACATACCCGATTCCTACCGGGCTACTTAACCAAAGGCCACCATAGCTGTCGCCAAGCACACAATAAATCTCGTCAGTGAACAAGCCAATCTTAGCATTAATGGTGGTAAACCTGCCTCCACTGTAGCGAGTAAGCCCCCCTTGAGGTGAGCTAATCCATAGACTTCCCCGGCCGTCATCAAATATAGAGCTGACCCAGTTGCCAGCCAAGCCGTCTGCAGTTGTGAAACCTGTAATTTTTTCATTCTGTATCTTCACCAGCGAATCAGTTGTGCCGATCCACATCAGGCTGTCGGATTGTCGATAAAAACAAACAATATACTCTTCGGGCGCGGGATACTGAATCCTATCTGCAAGCAGATAAGGACGCAATCGGCCATCAATGAACCTGAAGATGCCAAAATGATCTAAGTACATAAAGAGACTCTTGTCATCTTCATCGAAAGCAGAGATCCATTTGTGCGGTAAACCCGACCGAGCGTCATATTGGACAAGCTTTCCGTTCTTGATGTTGTAGAGAAAACCATTCTGACCAATCCAAAGGCTACTGTCATGCGCGACAAAAGCAGGTCCCACGGGAATGTTATATATGTTTATTTTACCATCCTTCAGCCGGGTAACGTTTGCCCCTTGGTCGCTAAGAAAATACAGACTCCCATCGGGACTCCCGACGACACTGGACAACTGATCGTCCGCTAGACCCTCCGATTTCGTAAAGGTAGTAATACTGACATCTTTGAACTGATTTAATCCGTTATAGGTACCGACCCAAAGACTCCCTTCGCGATCCTCCGCAAATGAGAGGACGTTGTTGTCAGTTAAGCCGTCTGAACTTGTGTATGCCGTCCATTTCTTTTCATAGAGGCGATCAAGCCCGCCTCGTGTTCCCACCCACAGATTACCATCGTGGTCTTCATATATCTTGTTGATATTATAATGCGACAATCCATTGTTCGTATTGTAAATCGTGATTTTCCCGTCCTTCCAGCGGACCAATCCTTCAAAAGTACCAACCCACACATTTGACTTACGATCGGTGCAAATGGAAGTAACCGTGTTAGTAGGCAAGCCGTTTGCAGTGGTAATACTTCTGATTACAGTGAATTGGTTGCCTTCCAAGATTCTAATCCCGTCATAAGTAGCCACCCAAATTCTTCCGTGTGAATCTTCCGCAATGTCTCTGACGTAATTTGGATTAACTAAAATCGGTTTGAACCTCTCTTCATCAAACAAGTAAAGCCCGATTGCCGTACCTATCAAGAGATGACCGGAACGAGTTTCAAACAAGTCGCTAACATTCGTATTGCGAAATCCCTCGTTCAAACCATATACAAACACTCGCCCATCCTTCAGGCGTCTTAATCCCCTGAATTGAGTCCCCACCCATAAGCTCCCATCTCGTGTTTCGCACAGGGTAGATATCGATTCATGGATTTTTGGATCTTCCGGGATTGTGCTCACCTCACTGAAGCTTACGCCATCAAAGCAGAACAGACCTGATGTCGTACCAAGCCAAATGAATCCATCACGTGTTTGAAGAACTGCCTTGACATTATTTGCCGGCAAGCCATTTTCACGAATCCAGAAACTGTGGCCGTACTGGGATATAGTTTTGTGCGGATTGAGAGCCAGGGCGGAAGACATCTCGAGGCACGACAATAAAATTGTCAGCAGAAATCCAGGAAAATATTTGTCCGCAAACCTCACGATTCGATCCACGCTCTTGGAAGAAATTATCTACGCAATTGAATTATCGGAAGGATTGCTGAAAACTTTAAGCCTCCAAACTGCAACTCGCTTTTTGAATGAGTTGGATACATTGATCGTTTCTCATTTTGAAGCGAGCAGCAGTTTGTGACATTCAATACCCTGGAGTCGTCCTACTTCTGATAAACCATCTTTATCGTTTCGGCGAAATCCTTAGTTTCCATCCTGCACAAATATATTCCGCTTGCCAAGCCGGTCGCGCTCCATTGCAATCGGTGTTCGCCGGCAGGGACCTCTCCGTCAACAAGGGTCTCAATCGCCCGACCAGTGACGTCGAAAACTTTTAGGGTAACATGTTCGTTTCGAGGCAAATAAAAGACGATTATCGTCGATGGATTGAACGGATTGGGAAAATTGGCACAGAGCTTGAAGTCAGCAGGCTGTGTTGTATCGAGATTTGGTCGGACCGATGTAATCAGATTCGCCCCGTCGCCGACAATGTTGATCTCATTTAGCTGGTTTGTGCCAACACCTTTGTTGTTGAGAAGATAAAGATAGTTGTCGCACTCCGTGGATGAAACCCCGTTGTCCGTCAACGGTCCCGGTAACGTGAGAGTCGCTGCTTCGCAGTCCAGACCCATAACATTCGCGCCGATGCTGTCAGTCGCTACAGGGTCTTTTCCTGCCAAAAGCGCATGACTTTGAAACGGCACAAAATTTGGGTTCCAAGCTCCTTCGCCGCCTTTTGCGTTTTTTATTCCATCGACTACAGCAAGATGGACCGGCCGGGCGGCATTCAAATCACAAATAGTCTCGGGCAAATAATTCCATTCCGAGTCAGTGCCCGCTTGATGGTGAAGCCGTTCCCGCCGATAAGTGTAGCCTGGCAATTCATAGGATGATTGCGGCGTTGCCCCAACCTGATTCTTGAGCGAACATGTCAAACCTGCTGTGGCATGCTGCTTCAATTTCGGTACTGAGACATAGACATCAGTATCTCTTAAAATCTGATTCATGGTTAGAGACGGAAAATTAAAGTAGCTGCTGCCGGTGGAGATATTGACAAAAGTGCCTTTGCTGATGTCAACTAAGCCGCATCCCAGGGCATTCTTAACATCCACATAACCTTGAAAAGCGGAATTGCTGAAAGAGTCTCCGCTTCCCAGACTGTCCACTATGGTGATGTCGCTTGCAGTTACACCTGCATCAATGATCAGTTGTGCCACTGCTTGAACGACTACAGGATGACTCCACATCGCTTCCGTTATGGGAACACCTTTCAGCATTGAATTTCCTACATAGCCTGATCCGCCCGTCAAGTTTATCTTTATTACAACCTTCTTCCCAGCACTGAATAGATCGGAAATTCCTCCAAGCTGATCGAAAAGGTACTGCACTTTTTGTTTAACACCACCGCTAGCATCATCGTAAACATAGCTGTCGGCAGGCGTAGGGCCACTTTTCGGGTTGGTATTGGTGATCGCGACTGTTGCAAGGTAAGACGATGTACGCTTATGATTGTAAGCAAAAACTCCTGACGGTTTTAGGTATGGCACCACGAGCAGGCCTGCAGCCGCCGTGCCAACGTTCCTTATGAACCTTCGCCGCGAGGAATTCATTTCTGATATAATTTCATTCTCTTTCTTTTTCATGAACCCTCCTAAACCAGTTTCTCAAAAAGCCCGGATGAACTCTCGGAGATTGATTCGTCCGACTTATTTCGACAGCAAGCTGCGGTTGAGCTATTTCTGATAGACCATCTTGATTGATTCAGAGAAATTTCCTGCCAGCATCCTGCATATATATACTCCGCTTGCCAGTCCGGTTGCGTTCCAGTGTAAACGATGCTCACCCGGAGGAACGGATCCTTCCACAAGGGTCTCAATTTCACGTCCGGTAATATCGTAGATTTTGAGCGTGACATGTTCGGCTTTCGGCAAGTAGAAGACGACAATCGTCGACGGGTTAAAAGGGTTGGGGAAATTGGCGCACAATTTGAACCCAGCCGGCTGCTGTTCCTCCGCATTCGGACGAACGGCCATGGTCTTCCCGTCCCCGACGACGTTGATCTCGCTCAGCTGATTTGTGCCAACACCTTTTGTGCGCAGGAGATCGAGATAGTTATCGCATGCATTGACCGTCACGGTACCATCCGTCATCGGTGCAGGCAACGGAAGAGTCGTCGCCTCGCAATCAAGCCCCATCAGGTTCGCTCCAATGCTATCGGTCGCAACGGGATCCGTCCCTGCGATCAACGCATGTGTCGAGCACGGTGCAAATTTCGCACACCAGGAGCCCTCTCCGCCTGTTGCATTCATTATTGCATCCACCACGGCGAGATGAACAGGGCGGGCCGCATTAAGATCACAAATGGATTCGGGCAAATAATTCCCCTCTGTACCGGTGCTTGTCGCATGGTGGAGTTTTCCCCTACGTCCGTTGTCGCCCGTTATTGTATACAGCGATTTGGGAACAGTCCCGACCTGATTCTTAAGTGAACAAGTAAGTCCGGCAGCCGAATGTTGCTTCAATTTGGGAACGGAAACATAAACATCGACTCCCTGCAATATCTTGTTCATGGTTAAGTTTGGAAAATGGAAGTAATTGCTTCCGGTCGATATCTGCGTAATGTTGGACGCAGTTGTGTCATTCAGATCGACCACGTTACATCCCAAGGCGGTTTGTACTGCCTTGTAGCCGAAACTGTCATTGGAACCGAAGGGCGCTGTCGACCCCGAGCTCTGCCATCCCGTATCCCAGAGAGAATCCACGATGTAAAGGTCTCCAGGGTTAACACCGCAGCTGAGAATGAACTCGCCCACTGCCTGAAGAACTGCCGGATGAGTCCACATAGCCTGGATAATTGTATAACTGCCCAACGCCTTGCTCGTAGCGTTCCCCGAACCGCCGGTTAAATTTATTTTTATCGCAACTTTTTTACCGCTGCTGAACAAGCTGGAAATCCCGCTTAGTTGGCCGAGAAGATATTGCACCCTCTGCTTGACACCCCCGTTCGTGGCATCGTCATAAACGTACGTGTCGGCAGCAAATCCCGTTGTATTGGTGATCGCGACTGTTGCAAGATATGAAGCGGTGCTCTTATGGTTGTAAGCGAATACTCCGGATGGCTTCAAATATGGCACAACGAGCAAACCGGCGGCAGCTGTGCCGACCGTCTTAATGAATCTTCTTCTCGAAGGATTCGTTTCTTCCTGTTGTATCTCAATTTTTCTTCTCACAAAGCCTCCTAATTATCTTATGACGTTGTTTAGAAATTCAAAAGAACAAAATTGGACCCGATGACAACGGATGTATTTAAAGTTACATACTTTGTTAGTATCAATCCACTTACATTTGCTCAATCACTTTCGATAGTCTATATTGCATTTGCCGAATGCATTAGCCCGGGAAACCAAAATTGGCAAGCGAGATCAAAATGAAATCAGTTAGGATAATAATCTGCCTATCAGTGCTGCTGAAACTTACTTCTTTTGCGCAGGAAAAAAGTGTTAAACAAATCACGAACGGTGTTATCATAACCACCCAGGGTCTAAATGTAAAGGCTCAATTTTATGCACCAAACATCTTAAGAATCGAGAAGTGGTCAACGGCAGGCACTGACAAGAAGAAAAGCCTTTCAGTTATCATGAACCAGCCACAGAAGATAGAGGTTGGAAATCAAAAGCAGGACAGTAGTATCGTGATTTCATCGAGTCGCTTGAAAGCCATCATTTCACTCACAAACGGCGAGGTGAAATTTTCGGACACCAATGATAAGGAAATACTTGAAGAAGATGGATGCGGCATGGAACCGGTCCTCTACGGCACAGATTCTTCGTTCAACGTAAGACAGGACTTTAACGTTACTTCCGATGAAGGAATTTACGGCCTCGGCGCAGACCAGCATGGTTACATGAACTACCGCGGCGACACAGTCACATTAGTTCAAACCAACACGAATGCGATCACTCCATTTCTTGTTTCGGCCATGAACTACGGCATACTCTGGGATAATTACTCCAAGACTGTTTTCAACGACGACGGCAAGAAAAACATGTCCTTATGGTCCGATGTCGGGGACAACATTGATTACTATTTCATCGCTGGTGACAACATGGACAGCGTCATCGCGGGATACCGCATGATCACCGGGCGCGCGCCCATGTATGGCAAGTGGGCTTATGGATATTGGCAAAGTAAAGAACACTACGCAACTCGCGAAGAAGTATTGGAGATCGCGAGGAAATACCGCGAGTTGAAAATGCCAATCGATAATATCGTTCAGGATTGGGATTACTGGGGCGGCGCGAAGAACTGGAGCGGAATGTTTTTCGATTCGACGACGTACCCGCATCCCAAAGGGATGATCGATAGTCTTCATGACATGCATTTTCATTTCATGATTTCAATCTGGCCTGCCCTAGGACCTAATACCATGATCTATAAGGACATGGAGAAGCATGGCTTCCTTTATTCGCCGATAGGTTGGGGCGGGTTTAAATATTACGATGCGTACAACCCGGGTGCGAACAGACTTTACTGGAAGTATTTGAAGAACGGCCTGCTGTCAAAGGGCGTCGATGCACTATGGATCGATTCAACCGAGCCTGATCTGATCAATGCCAACAATGTCGGTTCCACAGAATACGAAATGAAACGAGTCGGGAATAATTATCTGGGAACATGGGCAAGATACTTGAATGCATTCTCGCTCGCGATGACGGATGATTTGTACTCGACATATAGAAAAGAGTTCGCGGACAAGCGCCTCTACATACTTACGAGATCGACATATGCCGGCCAGCAACGAAATGCAGCCACAACATGGACTGGCGATATAGGTGCAGACTGGAAGATTTATCGCGACCAGATTTCAGCAGGTATTAATCATTGTATGGCAGGTATCCCCTACTACACATTCGACATCGGAGCATTTGTGCTCGGAGCATACGGCGGCGTCTTCAACAGAGGCGGGAAGGATCCGGCGTACCAGGAATTCTACGCGCGCATGTTCCAGTTCGGTGCGTTCAGTCCGATATTCCGCGCACACGGCTCGGAAACTCCGCGAGAGATCTGGGAATTCGGCGAATTCACAGAGCCTATGCTTGAGTTCGACAACCTGCGCTACCGACTCCTTCCCTATATTTACTCGCTCGCATGGGAAGTCACGAGTCAAGGATATACCATGATGCGCGGACTTCCGATGGATTTCGAATCAGATAAAACGACCTATGGCATTGACAACCAATTCATGTTCGGCCCATCAATCATGGTTACACCCGTTACAGATTGGATGTATTACCGACCTCCTGAACAAAGCGTTCTGATCGGGCCGGAATACTTTAAGACAAATGACGGCAAGGCGGGCATACTCGCAACATATTGCAGCGATAGCAAACATATGATCGTGACAAAGCAAGAAGTTGAACCGGACATAAATATTAATTGGTATTCCACAGGAAGACCGAGCTATGTTACAGATTCTTCATTCTCGATAAGTTGGGAAGGAAAACTAATCCCGAAAGAGACCGGCAAGTATCAATTTCACTTGAGAAGCTATGATCGAAAAAGGATCATTCTTGATGGTAAACAACTTCCGATAGTCTATACCAGCGTCGAGCAATACACTGACACCGTAGCGTTGACAGCCGGAACAGAGTACAAATTTGTGCTTGAAACCGAAAATGCAACTCCAGGTGCGGCCCACATGGAACTCTACTGGAAGACACCGTCGATATTTGCCAAGGAACAAATCCATGAAGACAGGCCGAAGGCTGCGAAAGTCTATTTGCCGAAATGCGACGGCTGGTTTGACTTCTGGACCGGCAAAAAATACGAAGGCGGCCGGGACGTCATTGCTGACGCGCCCATCGGCAAGATTCCACTTTTCGTGAGGACAGGTTCGATTATTCCCATGGGACCGTTCATGCAATATTCAACCGAAAAGTTTGCCGATCCTATCGAGCTCCGTGTTTACACAGGTGCGGATGCGAACTTTACTCTTTACGAGGATGAGAACGACAACTACGATTATGAAAAGGGAATTTACTCCACGATCGAATTTAAGTGGGCTGATTCCACGCATACTCTCACAATCGGTAAACGCCAAGGCAAATTTCCAGGAATGATGAGGACGAGAACATTTAATATCGTGGTCGTCTCGCCGAATCATGGAACGGGAGTGGATACTACGGAGAAGGCTGACAAAGTTGTAAAGTATGATGGCAGGAAGAAAACAGTGGCTCTTTACTAAATGATCAGAATTAGGCAAAGGTGACAAACGCTTCAACAGGTTCTCAATCCTAGCTAGGATAGAAGGAGAAATGAAGATAGGACGTCGCTCTATTCCTGGGATAATCTGCGAGTATCTATTTCATCTCGTCAGCCAGGAACTCAAATTCGCCTTTCATCTCCTTGTTTGCTTCTTGTGAGCGGAGCTGGACTCTCCTGATTTTCCCCGAGATCGTCTTGGGCAAGTCCGTGACGAACTCAATCCGCCGCAGCCTTTTGAACGGTGCCACCCTTGACTTGACGAAATCCAAAACTTCTTTCGCCGTCTCCAGCGAAGGTTCGAATCCCGGAGCGAGAGTCACATATGCCTTAGGAATAAACCCGCGGATAGGATCGGGAGCAGGAATGACCGCCGCTTCGGCAACGGCCGGCGATTCAATCAGCACACTTTCGATCTCAAAAGGACTGATACGATAATCCGAACTCTTGAATAAGTCATCTCCCCTTCCCACAAACCAGAAGTATCCTTCCTGATCACGCGTCGCGACGTCGCCGGTTCTGTAGTACCCACCCGACATAACCGTCTTCGTTCTCGCTATGTCATCCGCATAATTAATCATCAATCCCAACGGACGCGGATCAAGACTCATTACAATTTCCCCTTCGTCGGACTCCGCACCGTCTGCATCGAGAAGCTCAATTCGATATCCCGGCGCGGGCCGTCCCATCGCTCCGACTTTCACGATTGAGCCCGGCATGTTCCCGATCTGGAGAGTCGATTCGGTCTGACCGTATCCATCCCTGATCGTGATTCCCCAATCGGTCTTGACCTTCATGATCACTTCAGGATTCAACGGCTCACCCGCGCTGACCAGCTCGCGGAGGGATTCAGGCTTCTGTTTTAGATCTTCGAGTATCAACATTCTCCACACGGTAGGAGGAGCACACAGAGCATTCACTTTGTGCTTCCTTAGTATCTCAAGAAATGCCTTTGGAATGAACCTCGCATATTTGTAGACAAAAACTCCGGCTCCTGCGTTCCACGGAGCAAAGAAGGAACTCCACGCATGTTTTGCCCAACCGGGCGAGCTGATGTTCATGTGAAGATCTCCCTCGCGGGCGCCGAGCCAGTACATGGTCGATAGATGTCCTATCGGATAAGAACCGTTCGTATGGAGGACCATCTTGGGTTGGGCCGTCGTACCGGATGTGAAATACAAGAAAAGAGTATCGGTGACTTTGGTTTGTACATCGGGCTTGTATGTTACAAGCGAACTGTATGCATTCTCACAAGGAATCCAATTGTCAGTCTTGGGGCCGACGACAACCTTCACGAATTCTCCTTCGATCCCGTCAAACTTCCCGACGTTTTCGGGTGTGGCAATCACCAGTTTCACTCTTCCTCTTCGTATCCTGTCCTGGATGTCGTTCTTAGTGAGAAGGAAGGACGAAGGAATCAGGACGGCACCGAGTTTTATCGCCGCCAGCATGACTTCCCAGATTTCCGGCTGGTTGTCGAGCATGAGCAATACCCTATTTCCCCTGCTCACACCGAGACGTTTCAAGAAGTTGGCGACCCTGCTGGATCTCTCCGACATTTCCGCAAACGAATACTTCCACTCGGACCCTTTTTCGTCCACAATCCACAGCGCAGTACCATTATTGCCTTCCGCGTAACTGTCAAAATAATCTATCGCCCAATTAAAGTTCTCTATGTCCGGCCATTTAAATCCGTAGTACGCCGACTCATAATCTTCCCGGCGAGTTTGCAGGAATTCACGAGCCTTGAGAAACTTGTCAAGTTCAACTGTCATTGCGGAACCTCCTTAGATTTAGCTATGCTGCGGAATACCATAACGCTCTTAAATTGCATTCCCAATCGCGGAAAAAACTTCTCTCTCATTAACTGATTGAGTCACGGCAGCCTTGAAAAAAGTCTTTCACTTCTTAGATGGTACGTTTTGCTCAACGAAGCAACGATCAAAATTTATCTTGTCAGGTGGGCGAAATCAAGCATATTATTTCCTCTGACTGGGAATTTTGTCTGAAAAGAGAATGTGCGTAATTTTATGATTGATTTGCCAATCAAAAGTCTATGCAAGTAATCCCGGCACTATTCTCAAAAAAGGGAGACTCTAAATGAAGATTCAAGAATCAAAGATCAAATGCGGTCCATCGCTCTATGGCTTTTTCATCACCTCGATATCGTTACTGATCCTCAGTTCCTTCTCTTCCGCACAACAACGGACGTCGGAACTCTTCATCAAAGACTGGCACTTCAACCTCGGCGATGTGCAAGACGGACAGAACCCGGGCCTGGACGATTCACGATGGAGGTTGCTCGATCTGCCGCACGATTGGAGTATCGAGGGACAATTCAGAAAAGACAATCCAGCAGGAGTCGGTGGAGGCGCTTTGCCTGGCGGCATAGGATGGTATAGAAAGACTTTTCTCGTTCCAACGTCCGACAAAGACAAGCTGACCTTTATTCAATTCGACGGCGTGTACAGAAACAGCGAAGTCTGGATCAACGGTCACTATCTGGGCAAACGTCCTTATGGATATTCCTCATTTCAATATGAACTTACGCCGTTTCTTAAATACGGAAATGATAAGAACGTGTTGGCGGTGCGCGTGGATAATTCTCAGCAGCCGAACTCGCGGTGGTATTCAGGTTCAGGAATTTACAGGAACGTATGGCTTGTGACGACCGGAAAAGTATTCGTGGATCATTGGGGCACATTCATCACGGCGTCTGAAGTCACCGGGCAATCCGCAAAAGTCGCAGTTAAGACAAAAATCAGAAATGCATTACAGCAAAACGAAACGATAACCCTGACCACCATATTGACGGATGGAAGCGGCAAGGAAGTGGCGACGACAAAATCAGATGTCGTCATCCCAAAGGATTCCACTTATGAAGTCGCTCAGAGTCTTGGCATTGAAAATCCCGAACTGTGGTCGGTCAACAACCCGGTCTTATATGATGCCATTACGACGGTAGAATCCGAGGGTAAGATAACTGATAAATATGTAACGACATTTGGAATTAGAACGTTTACATTTGATAGCGCAAAGGGATTCTTTCTGAACGGCAAACACCTGAAAATCTTGGGCATCTGCGACCACCATGATCTGGGGTGCCTCGGCTCAGCGATCAACACACGCGCTCTGCAGAGGCAGCTTGAGATTTTGAAATCGATGGGATGCAACGGACTAAGGACGTCTCACAATCCTCCTGCACCCGAACTTCTCGACTTGTGCGATAAGATGGGTTTCATCGTGATGGATGAAGCTTTCGACATGTGGATGAAAGGAAAAACAAAATACGATTACCATCTTGACTTTGCAGAATGGCATAGGAGAGACATCGAGGACATGGTTCTGCGCGACAGGAACCACCCGAGCGTTTTCATCTGGAGCATCGGAAATGAAATCGTCGAACAGTGGGACCACAAAGATAGCAGTGGGGACTATATTTCCAGAGAATTGGCCGGTATAATCCGCAGTCTCGATACGACGCGTCCGATCACCTCAAATTGTAACGATCGGACTCCGGACAATCCTTTGATACGGTCGGGCGCCCTGGACATGGTCGGCTTTAGTTACGGCCAGGACGAGTACTCACTCTTCCCGGCTAAATTCCCCGGCAAGAAACTTATCGGTTCCGAGACCACCTCAGCGCTGGAGACACGCGGTCATTACGACATGCCTTCCGACAGCATTAAACGCTGGCCGATCCGCTGGGACTTACCGTTTACAGCGGGCAATCCCGACAACACGGTCTCCGCATACGACAATGTCAGCGCACCATGGGGCGCGACGCACGAAGAGGCATGGAGTCTCGTGAAGAAATATGATTTCGTATCGGGAATGTATATCTGGACGGGCTTCGATTATCTCGGCGAGCCAACACCTTATGATTGGCCGTCCCGCAGCTCTTATTTTGGCATCATGGACCTCGCAGGTTTCCCAAAAGACGTTTACTATATGTATCAGGGTGAGTGGACAAACAAGCCCGTGCTGCATCTTTTCCCGCATTGGAACTGGAAGCAAGGTCAAACGATCGACGCCTGGGTCTACACAAATTGCGACGAGGTCGAGCTGTTTCTCAATGGCAAGTCGCTCGGAACAAAAAAGAAAACCGGTGACGAGCTGCACTTGATGTGGCGAATCACTTATGAACCCGGAACACTGAAGGCAGTAGGACATAGAGGCAATGAAGTCATGACAGACTCAGCCGTAACGGCCGGGCAACCCACGAAAATTGTCCTGGAGCCTGATAGAAAAGTAATCACTGCCGACGGAAGAGACCTTTCATTCGTAACCGTGAAGGTTCTCGATGATAAAGGAACATTGGTGCCTGGTGCGCACAACTTAATTCATTTTAAGATTTCAGGCGAGGGCAAAATAGCGGGCGTTGACAACGGCTCCGAGACGGACCACGATTCGTTCAAAGCAGATTACCGGAGAGCATTTAACGGTTTAGCACTCGTAGTGGTACAGTCAACGGAGAAGAGCGGACAAATCAAACTCGAGGCAACATCGGATGGTTTAAACGGATCAACAGTCGTGATCGATGCAAAGTAAATCTTCAGATAGTTTGAGAACTGAAGTTCGAGCGAGAAGCCCGGCGAGAGTAACCGGGCTTTTTTATCTTAAGTGCCGTTTTGTTTACATTCGTACATAGTCTCCACACCGTGCGGATCAGTGTTTAGTCAGGCCCAAGACTTGAAGACACACAGTTGCTTTATTCTTAAGTGGTGATTACTTTACGGTTGCAAAGACAGCTGAAGGATACTAAAGGGGGAATTTTGTATGTGGTTGCACCCCCGCCTCATGTCAGAGCTTGTCGAAGATCGTGGCAGTCTTTGAAGCAACGCTTCAGGAGAAATGGTCGTGAATTCGCAAGAAAAAGTCAGGCAATCTAAACGCAGGTCGCAACCCTACCCCACCAAGGTCATCGAAGCCTTCTTCAATCAAACCATCGTTTGCCTCTCCATCCTGGACACACGTTACAGAATTGTCCGGCTAGATGAAATGTTAGTCGCAGAAATCGGGAAAGATGTCCGGAATTGTATTGGGAAGCGTTTCCTTGATTTCTTTTCAACTTATGAGAATGAACTCATTGTCACAAAAGAATTCCTTGATGAAGCGATACGAACAAGAAAGCCAGTTCAAGTTACGCCTAGACCGCACTTCTCTGCCAACAGGGCCGAAAACGGAGTGACCTACTATGATTGGATGGTACAGCCAATTCTTGATCGAAAGGGCAGAGTCGAATTCTTATTAGTATCATTCCCGATGCTAGTCTGTGAATTAAGCAGCCTCATCATTCTTGCAGTCAACAACGCATTTGCCGCGCATTATGGATACAGCAAGGATGAAGCTTTGTCACTCCATCTTACCGATTTGTATCCGGACACTGAAAAGAAAAACATTATTGATCTCGTTAAGATACTGGATGGACACGTCTATGCCGGAGAGGACGTAGCGCAATGAAAGACAAATCTGCTGAAAAAATCCCATTAAAGGTGTTATATCTTGATGATTCACCTCAAGACGCGGAGATAATAAGCCAACTGCTTGCCAAGGCTGAATTTGATATCAGTATGGATTGTGCAAAAACTAAAAAAGAATATGTCTCGATGCTTCGCAGCCAGAAGTATGATGTCATTTTAAGCGACTTCAAATTACCCGGGTTCGATGCGTTCGGAGCATTGCAGTTATGCGCTGACATCTGTCCTCATGTCCCTTTCATCTGCGTTTCCGGATCCATCGGCGAAGAAATTGCGATTGACCTTATAAAGCAGGGAGCTGTCGATTACGTTCTAAAAGATCGATTAACGAGGCTTTCTTTAGCCGTTAAACGCGCTATCGACGAAGCAAAGGAAAAGGAATCACGACGCCACGCAGAGGAGCGGCTGCACTTGTCCGACAAGATCATGGAGAGAGTCAACTCACTTATCCTGATCGCCGATGCAAATGGGTGGATAACATATGCAAGCCCGTCTGTCAAGACGATCCTCGGTTATGAGGCGGAAGAGATTCTTGGCAATGGCTGGTGGCTTCTGACTCGCCGGGATTCCCAAGGGCAAGAAGAGGCAAGAATGCAGGTAGCAAGGGCAGCTAGCGGGGAGATCGCCGTCCACGAGAATCCTTATGAGACAGAGCTGCGGTCAAAAAATGGTGAAGTACGCTGGATTCTCTGGCAAGACGCAAGAGGCATAGACAAGGAACTCATCGGAGTCGGCCAGGATATCACCAGACGCAAACGTGCAGAGGCGGATCTGCGTGAAAGTGAGGGGCGCTACCGGACACTGGTTACACTCTTGCCTGACGCTCTCTTCGTGAACGTCGACAACCGAATCGCGTTTGTTAACACGGCGTTCTGCAGGCTGCTTGGCGCTGACGACCCAAAACAACTAATCGGGAAACCGGTATTGGAGCTTATACATCGTGATTACCATGAGAAAGTACACGAACGCATAAATCAAACATTGGCCGGTCAGCCAGTGCCCCTACTGGAGGAAAAGTACGTTCGGCTGGACGGCACCCCTGTTGAAGTTGAGGTAGCTGCCGCCGTCATCGATTGGCAAGGATCCAAAGCATCCCAAGTCATCGTGCGGGATATCTCCGGGCGCAAACGCGCTGAAGCTGCTCTTCTTGAAAGTGAAGAGAAGTACCGCGCCTTTTTTGAAAACAGTATGGATGCGATTCTGTTAACGTCGCCCGACGGGAGCATTCAGGCCGCAAATCCAGCGGCATGCAAGATGCTGGGACGAACTGAAGCAGAGATCCGCACCGTTGGTCGTGGCGGTCTGGTTGATGTAAACGACCCGCGATTGGAGAACCTGCTTGCAGAACGCGCGAGGGTAGGAAAAGCATCCGGCGAGTTAACCATGTTTAGAAAGGATGGCTCTCCTTTTCCCGTCGAAATATCAAGTGCATTGTTCCGGGATAAGCAGAATAATGCTCATACCAGCATGATCATCCGCGATATTACCGCCCGAAAGCTGGCAGATGAACAACTGAAGCGAAACGAGATCCAGAGACGCGAGCTGGAGCGCGAACTCGTCCAGGCACAAAAGCTGGAAGGTCTGGGCACCCTCGCGAGCGGCATCGCCCACGATTTCAACAACCTGCTTGGCATTATCATGGGACATGCCTCGATGCTTCAGGGATTGGATGTCCCGGCAAATCAGAAGAAGAACATAGATGCAGTTTTGAGGGCAACTTCAAGAGGGGCCAGTCTGGTGAGACAGATGCTAACCTTCGCAAGGAAGACTGACGTGCTCATCGAGTCCGTTTCGCTCAACGATCTTGTCGGTGAGGTTATCAAGCTGCTGCGTGAGACATTCCCCAAGACGATCGCGGTCAAGACTCTTCTTGCCCAGGATCTTCCATTGATCGAAGCCGATGCCACGCAAGTTCATCAGGTTATGCTCAATCTGTGTGTGAATGCGCGCGATGCAATGCCAAACGGCGGAACTTTAACAATCACCACTCGTCGTGAATCAGGAGAGGCTTTGAGCGGCAGACACCCGAAAGCTACCGCCAAGGATTATCTTGTTCTCGGGATCTCGGACACGGGCGTAGGAATGGACGAGCAAACGCAGGGCCGCATCTTTGAGCCTTTCTTCACGACCAAAGAGCATGGCAAAGGAACCGGTCTAGGTCTATCGTTGGTCTTCGGGATCATGGAGAGCCATAATGGATTTGTCACTTTTCATAGTGAGCTTGGCAGAGGAACGACTTTCCATTGCTGCTTCCCTGTGCCTGACGAGACGTTGGAACTCCCGCGAGTTGAGGAAGCAACGACAGGCGAGGTCCCTGGCGGCGATGAAACCATCCTCGTAATCGAAGATGAAGAATTGCTTCGAGAACTACTGAAAGAAATTCTTGAACCGAAAGGCTATACAGTACTGGCGGCGGAAGACGGAGAGAAAGGAATTGCCGCCTATCGGAAACACGGGAAAGAAATTGCGTTGGTGATCTCTGATCTCGGATTGCCCAAGTTCGGCGGCGATGAGCTTTACCGCAGGCTCATTAAGGAGAACCCCCATGTCCGTGTGATCCTTTCAAGCGGTTACATAGAGCCGGGAATGAAAGCAAAGATACTCAAGGAAGGAATAAGAGACTTTATACAGAAACCGTATAATCCGACTGATATACTGCGCGCCATACGCCAGGCGCTAGAAGGCGGATGACTAACTGCGAGCCCTCAATCCGATAAAGGCGCGAAAACTGTATTCATACCGGAGCAAACGAGACAATGACTCCCACAACAGCAGGGAGGCGATGAAGTGGCGCTCGGTTTTGCCATATCTTCAGCGGTTTTTCGCTCTCCCTGTAAAGTACGCGATCAGGTTGTACACGACGCCTATGATCACGAGGTAGAATGCAAAATTGATGAGCGTGTCGCTCGCCGAATGAGAACGGCTGCCAATCTCCCTGAACTTGTAAACGGCGTACACCACCAAGCCTGAAAAGATAAGCCAGCCCGGCAAAGAAATGGGAATAAATGAAATCCAGACGCGTCTGAACCATGGTAGTCGCATATCACTCCAATTTACGAATAGTATATCATTATGACAGCACCGTCAAGACCTTACTCAATTCACCCTGCGCGGTTTGCTTCTTCCTGAAACCGGTTCTTCAACCGCATCAATTTGAAGGAGACTGCGGCCACCCATAATACCACCAAACCGATAAACAGGCGCTCGAAAAGCCCGTAATAACCGCTGCGGAAGCAAGCGAACTGCACGAGAAGAAGTACCACTGAAAGTATTCCGAGCCACAAGGCACTTCGTCCCGCCCTCACTCTGCCGAGCGATACCGAAAGGAGTATTTCTCCCACGGGCGCGCAAATGAAGGCCACGAGTGCGAGCAATATGTGCATTGTGCCATGAAATGTAAGATGGGGCATTCCCATGGTGTCGGTGTTGAAGACACCTAGCAGGAACGAGCCAACGCTCCAAATACCAAAGAAGATTGTTCCTCTGATTCTCCGGCTCAACCCTTTCACGCTGGATCGGATCGCCATGATGACGGAGAATGAGAGGATTCCCCTGACAAAGAAATTTATGTTCATGATGCAGCCGTAAGGGCCGATGGCGAGAAGACTTTCTGCCTCTCTGAATGCGCTGTAATACGGCGGGAGAAGCTGTACCACTATGTCCAGGACAACATAAATGATCGTCCCAACAATCGAGATCATCGCCCAATTTCTTGCTGCCAGGGGAAATTCATTTTTCATTTATGTCCATGCCTTCACAAAACATCACAGTCACTCCAAGGGAAGAATCGAAGAATTAACCTATCATCAGTTTCCTGCTTACCCACCGCGCGAGACAGGAAGCATCACTTTTCTTTCGTGAACAAATAGCTTCCGCCGGCCTGCTTCAAAGTAAACTCGCTCGCCGTCGAGTCGAAATGTATCACTATTCCCGCCTGCCGAAATTCGAACTCGTTCTTCTCCGTCGCTTCGAGCGGGAACTGCGATTGCCCGGTGGCCTGACCTACTAATGTAGAATCTGTCTTCGTGAAAGTTATCTTCAACGGATGCAGCTTGCTTGAGTAAACGCCCAAATATTTGTCCAGGTCTTCCGACTTCAAAGAAATAAACGATGGCAATGTGTAGTCTTTGTTGAAATAAATACTCAGCACGCCGATCAAGATGTCGTTCATCGGATATACCTGTCCATTTGTACAATAAGAAACAGCTAAACTTTCTTCCGGAAAGTAGGAGAGGGTCGATGCAAACCCATCTATGCCGCCATTATGTCCAAAAGCCCTTCTCTCGTAAAATGGAATCTGGAACATTCCCATCCCCCAACCGTCCGTGATATTCTTCATTTGATCTATACTGCTCTGCGATACCAGCTTCAACGAGAAGAGTGCCTCGATGAATTTGGTTAAGTCAGCCGGCGTCGAAACGATTGATCCCGCACCACCTGGAATGCTCATGTCGGTTTCCGGTGCATGAGTCCAGCTCCCTGAGAACTGGTATGAACAGCTCTCATCCTTTGCGACTTCAATTTTTCCTCCCACGTAAGTGTTTACAAGCCCTATCCTGGACGTGATCCGCCTCGAAAGAATTTGCGAATAGGATTCGCCGGTGATCTTTTCAACGATGTATCCTAGAATGAAATAGTTCGAGTTGCTATAGGAAAATTTTTCTCCCGGCTGAAAGTCGGGACCGTGTTTGGAGATAAGTGACAGAATGTCGTCTTCAGTTTTGGGTTCTGTCCTCCAGGTCGTGTAAGCGGGATCGTCGGTGTAACTATGTATCCCGCTGTTATGATGAAGGAGATTCGCGATGGTTATCTGTTTGGCATTGGGAATTGAAGGAAGAAATTTATCCAGCGTCGTCGCGAGTGTAAGCTTCCCTTCCTCGATGAGCTGAAAGATCATGGTCGCAGTGAACATCTTGGTGATCGAGCCGATCCTGTACTTTGTGTGGACCGTGGCAGTTTTTTTCTCATTGTCGGAGATGTAAGCATAACCGATCGCCCTGCTGTATAACAAGACTCCGTTCTTTGAGATTGCCACGCTTCCCATCGCCTTGTTCTTCAGAGCCAATGTATCGAACAGGGAGTCGAGCTTGGGTTTATTGATGCTTTGGGGATATGCGATCCCGATGAATGAAATGGTTATAAGGATGACGATGGAGATTCTGGTTTTCATTTTTGCTTCCAGCAAGTTTTCTCTGCGCATTAGATGGATAAAGTTATTGCCTGTTTTCATCAGACACAAGCATCATTCAATATTGGCAGCGATTGCTTTTTGTCTCCTGTCACTGTCCCGTAATCTTCCTGTAACTCTCACAAGCCTGCTCGCAACCTAAGTCACATGCAGTCTTCAGATCCTGCAGCGCTTCTTCATTCCGTCCCAACTGGTGATAGCAGTATGCCCTCCCCACATAAGCATTGTAATATTCCGGTGTGGCTGCGATCTCGGCAGAATAATCGGTCGCCGCATCATCATACTTCCCCAGCTGCATGTTAAGCCATCCAAGATTGCTGTATGCATCGAGGTATCCGGATTTCAAAGAAAGCACACGGCGGAAGTCCGAGATCGCGGAATCGTAACGGCCGAGGTACCTGTAACAATAACCACGCGCGTAATAGTTTAAATAATTAGACGTGTCCTCCTCTACCGCAAGATCAAATTCAGACAGAGCCGTCTCGTTCTCATTGCTCGTCTTCATGATGCGAAAACCTTTCGACCGATGGAAGTTTGCATCCGATTTCGTCCCGCAAGCAAGTTCATAAGCCTCTTTGACGTTGCTGTCAGCAGGGCTGATCGCCAGAGCTTCCTTCGCGGTCTCATGCGCCTGATCGAGATCCCCGGAATAAAACAACGCGTATACTTTTGAGCTGAGAGTCCACGGATCTTGAGGCGACAATTGAAGGGCGTGATCGTAGTCCATCAGTGCCTGGTCGTAATTCTCCAAATCGTAATAACAATCTCCGCGGCGTTCATAAAAGACGGCGCTTTCTCCGTACGATATTGCAGTATCAAGCTTTTCAATCGCGGAGGCATAACTGCTGTCATACTCTAGATTCCACCCCTCATCGAAAGCAACATACCCTTGCAGCACTTTAAGTCGTGGATTTAATGAAAGGTATCGGATACTTTGTTGTGCCAGCAGATCCATTTCTTCATGAGATCCTCCCCACCGCGGCAAGAGGCTCCACATATATGACTTCCATATATTGAAGCTCGCAGGATAGACCTTCAGGGCATTATCGAAGATGGCTCCAGTAAGATTTTTGTCGCTGTAGTGCATACTGATAGTGATGAGGGCGTCGTAGCAAGGAAGGTTGAGCGAGTCGATCACCAATCCATGGCAGGCATCCGACCATGCCTTTTCGAAGTAGTTTTGCATTCCGTTCCAATGTTCCTCGGGAACGTTTCGAGCCCAATCATATCCTCTGATGCTCCAGCCAACCCTCGTGTAGAAGATGGCGCGTGAGGCGTATGCATTTGCGCATTGCGGGTACTCACGAATCCATTCGTTCAGATACTTCTCGACCGAAGTGTCGGACACATCAAACGTGTCGAACGCACGCCAAAAATATTCTTCATGCAGTGTGTCTTTCTCGAAATTCCTCGCGAGGCTGTCGAGCTCGCGCATGAGAGACTCATACGAGCCGTTTCGAAGCATTTTCATGATCTCGAGTTTGTCCGGACCAGGTATCGGTGGTGAGCTTTTGACAGTGCCGGCCGAGGGTGGTGATCCCTGGTTACGCGAGCACGAAACAATCAAAAGACCGAAAGACAATATTGCCAATGCGAAGAACTTCATAGAGCGCCTCCCTGCAAGATTATTTTCAAAAGCTGTACAGACCTGGCAGACTTTTCTAAGGTAGCAATATTCTTCTGTCATGTCAAATCGTCCATCCATGGTCTTCGTGCACGGATCGCCGCGTTGTGACCTCGGGCGTCACTACTCGCCATGACAGATGCTTTCACAGAGGCTAATCCATGAAGATCCCCTCTCTTAGCAATTTGTCACGAAAATGGAGACACGTCCGCCGTGTAAGAAGCGCAAAGTATTGGAATTATACAAGACGTTTCTATTATATTCTTCGGAAATTTTTATGCACGCGAGTCAGAGTCTACGGTGAATTTATTTCAGCAAAAGAGGTTCAAAAAAACTTTCATCATGAAAATAAAATTCCATGTTACGATCCTTCAAGCGGCATGTTTTGCGATAATCATCCAGCTGAGCTCATGCGCGCCATTCATTACAAAGACCGAACCGACGAACACCGGTATCATCGACGCCGATAATCCGAACATTCAGTACATCGGCAGATTCGATTTTCTCAATCCAAAGAAAGTTGCTTTCGATTGGGCTGGAGTTTACATCTGCGCAAAGTTTACTGGTACGGGCTGCTCTCTGAGACTGCATGATAGTACGGATGAATACGCAATTATAATAGATGACCACGCGCCGCGACTCCTCACCACGGACAATGCGGAGGTCTACCATCTCGTGTCCGGACTTGCCGATTCGGTGCCTCACACGATAATGATTCAGAAGAGAACCGAGCCGCTTGTCGGAAGGGGTACCTTCATGGGATTCGTACTTGATAAGGGCGCGACACTCCTGCCACCTGACAGGCGTCCTGACCGACGAATCGAGTTCATAGGCAATTCTATAACGAGCGGTTACGGCGTTATGGCAGATTCATCAAACTGCCATTTCACTCCTCAAACCGAGGATGCATGCATGTCATACGCTTCGATCACTGCAAGAGAATTGCACGCGGATTACCATTTGATTTCTTATTCAGGAAGAGGCGTCGTACGAAATTACGGCGACAAAAACAAGACGTCGGTAAATCCGATGCCTGCGCTTTACGATCGGATTTGCTATTCCGATTCGACCTCGACATGGGATTTCACGAAATGGGTTCCACAAGCGGTGGTCATCAATCTCGGGACCAATGATTTCTCAACCGAACCACACCCTGACAGCACCGTTTTCGAGGAGGCGTACTGCCGATTGATCGACCGTGTACGCGTGCTTTATCCGGGCGTCACCATCTTTTGCGTAACCGGTCCGATGATCGGTGAACCTTGTACGAGGTACGTTCGTGAGCTTGTGAAGGCTCAACAGGAAAAGGAAACTGGAGACAGGGATGTATTCTTTATCGAAATCCCGCGGAGTATGATGAATGACAACGACTGGGGGTGCGAGCTACATCCGAATGTTTACGGTGCGAACAAAATGGCTGGCATTGTCGTACCGATGATAAAACTCAGAATGAACTGGTGAGATTCATGTCGGGATTGCCACATCGTGGCGTCTGGTGCCGCTCATCGCGATGACGGGCCAAACACACACATCATTTCGGTTGTTGCCTCTGGAATCCACGTTTAACCAGCGGGGTCAGTTCCGTAATGAATGAGAATAGTTGTCACTGATTGCCTTTCATTCAAACAAATCTCCCAGCGGACCCACATCCACTCTTTCTGCAAATTTTCCCATCTCTGGAAAATACTTGAGGATGGTGGAGGGAACGCGCACCGTCGGATCTCCGCGAAGCCGCCTCACAAGCTCCAGCGCGTTCACGACCGCTTTCCCGAGCGGATGGTTGTTCATGATCAGATACATTCTTTCGCAGCGTTCCTTGACTTTATTCAATTTTTCTTCGATCTCGTCGAGCTCGGAGATATTGTAGAGGTAATTGTAACGGGCGTTTCTATCCTCGTTGTCGTTCCTCTTTCCTGCTCGAAGGGCTTCACGCCCCGCCTGCCATGTCTCCGCGTTTCGACCGTGCATGCGCACGTATCCGATCTTCCCGAGCACGTCGGCATCGAAGCCGATCATGCCATTGAGCTTCGGCTGGTCTATCGCGACGACATTGACGCCGTTCTGTTTGTAGAATTCCTTCGCCCGAGCCGTGTACCATGATGTATGGCGAAGCTCAAAGAAGAGCGTGTAATCGCGGAACATATCGATGATCAGGGCAACATATTCCTCCGCCTCTTCATTTTCCCTATAATATTCGGAGAACTGGACGAGAATCCCCGCAAGTTTCTTCTGTTCCACGAGCGGCGAAAGGAATTCAATGACGACGCTTCTGTTGTTGAGAAACTCTTTATCTTTCTGGCGGCTGCCGTGGGTGAATTGCTGGAACAATTTTACGATGAAAACGAAGTTGGGGTTTTTCTTCACTTCCGCGAGCCACTTTTCGGCGGTGCTCGGCGGGAAATGGCGATAGAAGGTGCTGTTGATCTCGACGCAGTCGAAGAAGTCGGCGTAGAACTTCAGCTCCGAGAACGCTTTCTCCTTCTTTTCCGGATAGAAGGGGCCGTACCAATCGGGGTAGCTCCATCCTGCAGTGCCAGCGTAGATTTCCATGGTGTCGTTCTGAATATAATTAACTCTCTCGTCTCTGCACAAGACCGTGAAGGGAGCGATGACGTGTGCCTTTCAGGTACGATGTATCCCCTTCAACCACAATCCCCTGCGAAGGGAGAATTGAAAAGGGTTTTAGAATGCTGAGAACAAGAACACCTTTGAGCGGATACTCTTTCTTCCCAACCAATAGAAAAGAAGGTACAAAAGAAAGGACGAAGGCGAGAGAGAAAATTGCATCAAGAGGAAAATCTTTGAGAGCTATCTGAAAAAGTATGACAGCAACACAAAAAGAAAGGCGACTCCATTTCTTTTGGGAATCGCCTTATGAATCTCATGAGTTTGAGAATTAAAGTTACTTCACGAGCATAACCTTCTGGGTCTGGATGACCATATTGCTACCATCAGCAGGTCGCGCTACGAGCCTTATGAAATAAATTCCGCTTGAGAGACGTGAGCCGTCGAAAGTTGCGGAGTAATACCCCGCTTTCTTCGTTCCGTCTGCCAGTGTCGTTACCTCGCGACCAATTGCATCATAGATCATCAGCTTAACACGGCTATCCTTAGGAACCTGATAGTTGATGTTCGTCGTAGGATTAAATGGATTTGGATAGCTCTTGACCGAATATTGAGACGGGATATTCGATGTAACCCGAACCGGTCGTGGAGATTTCATAGACCAGTCATGTAGTGGAGAGTACACAGACTTGTCATAATACGCTGGGCGATCGAAGACACTCGTATCAGCAACGATGTTGACAGGATAAGTCTTGAGGAAATATACAGTATCCCATGTGGAGGTGCTGGAATTGAAATATTTGAATTTCAATTTGAGACTCACGCCTATCCCATTGTAATACGGACTTGGGCCCTCCGCGGTTGGGACTCCGCAAAATATATCACATGGCTGGCCCCATTCCCAGCCCGCAATACACTCATACTGGTACTTATCAAGCACAAACTGTATGTATGCGCAACTATCCACGGGGTGGTAGCCCGCTGTCTGCGGACCATAATTCGTGTCAAGTATTGCAAAACTTGCATTCACCAAACTCAATCCAGAACATGGATTATACTGGATCTGGATTGGATCGAGTCCGACGTCGAATGGACCGAAAGCTTCACCACCAAAACCGCTGGTCATAACATCCTCGGGAAGATTGCAGTATCTAAGAGTGGGTTCCGTAGTCACATTGAAAATGCCTAATGGATTATTGTACAAAACATTTTCGTTTGGACCTATCGCGGCAGACGATCCAGGAAGAGGAATATTAATACCCGAAATAGGATACACGGTCTTTGAATCTCCACTAAGAGAAATAGTCCCTTTCAAAGTAATCGGGGCCGGAGCAGATAGCTGATTACCTTTTCCACTTCCCGTAAGAATTCCAATAAAGTTGGTGGCAAGGCCTGCTATCTGTCCGATGCCAGGGATCAGCGCGGGAATACCTCCGCCTATAGTCAAAAGGTCGCTTAACGCCTGTGTAGCCCAACCTTTGGTAAGTTGTTTATCAATACCCTTAAGGTCGGTCCACAACGTGGTGTCATTTTTAACCTCTTTGGACACCCACCCTAATGCCGAATTAATGTCGCTTAATGGGCCGCCTCCCCCGCCTGATGTCTGAAGACTTAGCGAATTCGCGGTACCGCCGATGATGCCGTTCAATGATAGACCTCCACTTATTGTCAAGTGGGTCGTATCAACTCCGAATATTTGGAAATTCAGGTTGCAGTACTTTTGGCTAATATAAGGATCATATCCCAGGAGCTTGAAATCGGCAAAACCCCAATGGTTATGTACCAATTGCGTGATCACGCTAAGGTTGTCCTGCAGGTCCTGGCCCCCTTTATATCCGTCTGAAAATTGCGGCACACCATTGTTGAATGTGAATAGAGGGGTCGCGTTTTCTCCCGTAATTGTCAAATTGACCATGCCGTAGTTCTGATAACTGAGCAGGTAGTTCCAGAAGAAAAATCGGAGAACTCCGGTGTACCGATTGTACAATATGAAACAGGGACAATCACTAAGTGCCAGGGATGCAGTCGTCCCAAAGTTTTTAAACACAAGAGTCCAGCCTTCAGATTGAAGGAAATCAATATTGCCAAGAGAGTATGCCCCTTCTCCGATGTTCATGTAAGGCGGGTATGGTGAGTTGTCAAACCATGGTAATTTAGTGCTGTAAGGAAAAGGACTGGCACCACCGTAGTAGAGGTTACTGGCCAGGTCCGTCGTCCAGTCCCAGTTCAATATTGTTATAGTCATCGTGAAAACTTGTCCCACGGTACCATAGCCGTCGGTATATCTCACAGCAACTGTGTGAGTCCCCGGCGTAGAGAAGGCATGATAGCATTGCGGAGTATAGGTCGGTAACTCGTCAGTGAACCCATACCCTGCATTGTAATCAAAATCCCATCCCCAAAAAGGTGTTCTTCCACCGGTATTGCCGAGCGGTGAGCTGGCACTTGCATCAAACAAAATAAGATCTCCCACATAATATGTTCCCGGTTGGTACGTGGCCGAGGTTGTGCATGTCGGTCCCCATGCTTCGGCGTTCGTATAAAACATCGCAACCGAAAGTAATGCGAAAATAAAAATATTAATTCTGTTCTTCATTTTCTTAGCCCTCCTTCCTTAAAGTGTCTTCAACGTTTGTTGTGCCATCTTACCGTAATCTGTACCGGATGATGACAAATTGTTAAGTATCCCGCGAGCCTCGTCTCTTCTGTCGAGTTGAATAAGAGAAAGCGCCTTGCAGAACAATGCCTCCTCGCTTTCCGGATGTGATTCGAGTATCAAATTGTATTCTGCAAGTGCAAGATCCGGTTTCACCAACTGTGTGCGCAGCAAGCTTGCCTTCGCAAAGTGCGCTCGTAGAACCAAATCTCTGAATGCATTTACGTCGTTGGAACGGAGAGATGCTTTGGACTTTATCGGGATAAGGGAAGGATCAAATTGGATTACCTGATCGTATTCACTCACCGCTTCACTGTACTTCCCTCGCTGCATGTTCAGACTGGCAAGCGTCATCAATGCCTGCGGGACATGGTGATCGGTTGGGTGATTCGATACGAAAGAATGGAGCGCCTCATATGCCGCATCGAGCGACGAACCGGGCTTGACCTCTCTGTATTCTATCATCGCGATACCGAACTCACTCGCATTTACCCATCTTGTTTGAGTCGGATATGCGTCGATGACTTTTCTATATGTGCTTCTCGCGTTTACAAGATCTCCCTCATTATCGTAAGCTACGCCTATTTGGTACAGAGCATGCGCCCCGACTACCGGATCCTGTCCGGCTGTATTCAGTATGGCGCTAAACTGGTTCAAGGCATCCTGCGGCCTTCCAAGCATGAAGTACAGCTCGCCAACCTCGAACCTGACGTTCATGGATAGCGGATCGTTCGGGAAGAGATTAACGATCGTATTTGCCTCCTCGAGCGCCTGACCGTATTGATGCTTGTTCGCCAGGTAACGCACAAGGTCGTATCTCACGGAAATATCGTTCCTCTTGGAATAATCATGACTCCCCGTGAGATAACTCCGAACTGTGGTTAAGTACGATGGGTCCTCAGATCGGTACATCGCTTTCACCTGATAATACCTTGCCCAATCGATGTCGGCACCGACCAAGCTTCCCGATGACAAAGACTCTGAAAAGTATTTCATCGCCTGTTTCGGGTCTTCTTTGTTGAGCGAGATCTTACCGAGGTAGTATGCCGCCTGCATCGCCTCTGCGCGCTGGTCGGTATGCTGAGTGTATGTAATGAGGAACTCCCGTTCAGCTGCATCGTTGTTCTTCTGGCTGTAGAAGATCATCCCTATGCGATTCTGAGCCGACGCTCCGATTTTCTCTCCACGATGCACTTGAGCGATCGATCTGAGCTTTCCGATATCGCTCATGGCAGCCACCGTGTTTAAACTTTCCGTTGTTTGTGAAATTGCAGTTCCCCAGCTTGCAAGACATACAAGCGCACAGAGAATTAGAAGTGGTTTCATTTTGGCCTCCTGTTTAAAGTTTTATCGTTAACGAGCTTAAATAAAATGGTGACGCTTTACGTGCGTACTTCTCGCCAACGGGTACATTTTCAACGAGGCATACTATGCAATCAAAATGCCATTCTTTCTCCCCTCAAACCATTGTAATCTAAACGGTCATTGGTGCAGTTGGGAAATGAATTTCTCAATGCAGTGAGAAACAGATTGCCCAAATGATAAATGGGCAGACCAAGTACGAATAGAAATGCCAATCTTGTCATGGCACAGTGTTTGTCACACCCTCAGCGTCAGAGAAAGCTTAAAGTAACAGCTGCTTCTCAAGAGGCACCTTGTACCATCGCATGTGATGGGGCGCGTCAGAGTTCAAGTGTGATCGTTTAGATAATTGAGGAGGAGGTTCCTTAGGACTACCGAAGTCAACCACAAGGCGATTGACCGGATCATCCGGCGAAATACCAGAGCATTTAGAAAACCCACCGTGATGAACATCCGACCAAGATGCTAACCTGCAGCGAGCGAACGGGAGACTTCACAGGAGAAATCGACGCTGCCTGGCATGTGATCCCTGGATGAAAGCAGACAGGCTGTGAAGGACTCCACCAACACCTTGATTATACGGGTCCGGAGTGAATCCTTCGATTCACATTGTTTTTCTTCAGATCTTTGATCGAACGGGTGTTCCTCAAAGCAAACCGAAGGCGCCGTTCAACGCGCATAACTCGTTTGCTCAATATTTCCTTTTCCTAAACCAAAACCACCATGTGCCGATTATGCTTGCTGAATACCATAGAAGCAGCGAATAGAAAAAATTCACCGACTCGTGAATAGCCACGAAGCGCCCGTCCTCTTCTTGAACTGTGACAATCTTGGGATCGGCAGTTACCGATGGCAGCAGGATGTATGAGGTCCACGTTCGACTCACGAGCCCGTCGTCTCTGAAACTATAAGCGACAAGAAGAGGCGTCTGGTCTCCATAGTTTGTCCCTACGATTCTTGCCGTTTGGCCCGGAGTGAGATAGCCAAAAAATGCCATAGACAGACCTAGGACGAGAGTCAAAGGCATGCCATACTTAAGTAATATCCGAAATAATCTACGAAGCAATCGAAATCTACTCCTGGGCTTTATCGACAATCGGCTTCACAACTATCAATTTAATATTCCGTCAAGAAATACCAATTTCGAACTTGGGCCAACCAAGCTATGGGAGCATCTGAACCATAGGACGCCAAGCAAGCAAAGGATAATTGACGCTTTCATGTTTTCCTCCAATTTCCTTTTCGTTTTCATCATGGCTCACTCGTTTAACGACGCGGGCGTCCATGACAGATAACGTCCGCGGCAACAATGCAGCGCCGCCGACCAACTCAATATAATATGAGCGCGGCGTTGAGTGAACTCCTTTATTCAATATCTTATGTGTGAATGTCATTGTTGCCGCTGTTAGGCGTTCGTTGCGGCCTGTCCACTGATGATCCCCCTAGTAATGACCAGAATCCAATTCACCGTGTGTGGTGAAAAATCCTGATTTACGGGCGGGCCAACAAATGACCAAAACCATTGGGAACGATAGCATTGAAATACCTGAGAGTGTGGATGAGACTTCACCATAACCAAAAAGACCAGAGGCTCCAAAATAGTCGAACATAATAAACGCACATACCGCGACTAAAATCGTTCCTTGAACCTTCGAGCCACGCGGCAGAAGCTGATACGTGTCCGGTAATAGTCTTGCAAACAAGTGCCATATAGCACATACCGTCGGATATCCCAAAACAATAAGAATCAACCACGGAGAAATACTTAAACCCTGTGAAAGGTAGCCTATGTCGCCGTGCGTGGTGAACGTACGGATCGGGACATAATCATAGAAGTTGGCAACGTTCATAAAACAAAGCCAGAAGCTGAACAAAAATAATGGGGCATGGATACGAACTTTCTCATTGCGAAGGAGACAGCGGGAGAACAAATAAAGCAATCCATTTCCAAAGCCCATACCCGCGAATGCAATCAGGGCCGCAATATGCCCATGGCCCTGAGCGAGGATCGCTCGATAACTGACATCATCATCAACCTGGACCTGAAGCAAGACATTTCTTATGTTAAACCCACCGTATTCAATTGCAAATGGATTTGTTTTAAAACCGAATAGCCATGCAACAAAGGAATGCGAATACTCGTGACAAAAATACGCGATGACATGAGAGACCCACATCATCAGAATAGTCAGGAGCCAAAAACGCAGTACGCTAGGACGATTTGTGTCCATAGATTCCTTTCATTCAAACTCTGTCTATCAATGTATCTTGACGTGGTTGTTTCAATGAGCGCTAAGATTGTCACGTGCCATGTTGTTTTCTTGCTTCATGGAAAATACATTCTGGATAGCTATGTGATCATGCTGTCATGTTTCTCTCGATGTCAGATTAACCCATAAGGTGCCGCAATGACGCCTAACGTGTGGCGAGAAAAAGTTCGCGCCGCACCCCTTGTAGCCTACTGTGTGCGCGGCATGAAGCGACATCCATGATATACAATAATCGAGCGTCGTGATTGCCGTTGTTATCTGCCGCGTAGCCCGTCATAGGATCACCGCTTTAGAGAATTCCAGGCCTAGCTTCTTGGTAACCTTATAAGTCTTAAGAAAGTGATAGGGAAAAATGCGGAAAAGTCTGAACGAGGAATAGATTCCCGTGAGATACCCAAGGAGAACGAATATCTGAATGAATATGATCACGAGGCCAGGTCCAAAATCTAGATCGGCGAGTCCCTGCAGGCTCAAAGCAAGGAAGATGAGCGCTAACTCGTAGCATGTCGAAGTTTCCTTGTACACGGCAAATAGCAATAACAGATTGAGACTTGGAATCAAAATGAAGGAAAACAATTTCAAATATAACGTTGTCTCTAGGTGAATGGGAAAAGATGAAGCTGCGAGAAGCTTTGAGAAAAGGAGTATCCATAACGAGGCTTTTAAAGCAAGCTTCAGTCCATTGTGGCGGTCGGGAGTACTCATACCTGAGATGTATCCAATAAGCTCTTTGATTTCTCGTTCCATGAATCTCGGGGAGAGTGTTGTGACAATCTCGGCTATAGTTTTCCCTTGCTCCGAAAGAGCGTAGATGTCCGCGATGGCAAGTTCCAGAACGTCTTTGTCGCACCAGACGGATTTACGTGTCACATCAACACCCAAAGTTGTTTATGACTAAAAGGGCTACGTGGCAGATAACGTCCACCAAAAAGAAGTCGTCGCCCACGCCCGCTATAACTGCCGCGAAGCGTCCAGACCGCGGGCGCCGGCGATGAAGCGAGCACCATGGTATATAATAATCGAGCGTCTTCTTTCTGGCTGTTAGCCGATGCGGCGCACATAATCTGAACTCGCACTATTTGAGCGTGACAGAAGTAAGTTCTCCGTAGGCTTGCTTATACGACCGACCCGATTTCGTGAACGAATAGACTTCCATGGCCACGAAGCCTATTCCCGGGGACAGGTAAACTTCCAACCCTGGTTGAGAGTTGAGAAGCATTTTGTAATCATAGCAAGTGTAAGTACCCTTAGGAACATTTATTGTGGCATTGACCGATTGAACAGTGACCTGATAGGCTATGGAAGTATTCATCACAGCGTCCCAATTATCTCCGACATTTGCAGGGTACTTGAACACGAGTGACGATCCTCCTGATGAAGAATCATATGTCCAAAGTCCATCGGATTCGTTTGCTATGAATCCACCGAAGACCTTGCTGGTGATGCGGTACCATGTGACTCCAGAAATGGTTCTATCTGTAGCAGCTTTAGCGGTATCATAAATCATACCTTCTACTATTCCCGTCGTATCGTAAACTGTGTATTGCATTAACCAAGTATTTCCCAACGCGAGTGGAAGGATTTGCTGACCGTTGGAAGGACCTGTAGGATTACTTTTCTTGCATGATGAAACTGTAATTAGTGTGAAGCATAGCAGTAGAGAAGATAGAGTCAATTTCATTTTATTTCCTTTCGATGGTAGTAATCTGCGCCGTTTCGGTTAACTATTGGAAAAACGAACATAGTGTCGTTTTTTCCTTCTATGTCTGAATAATCTGACTTTTTCATAACTCGATGTCATCCAATGGATTATGTATACCCTCAATAGCCCTCTTGCTAACATGAGTATAGATTTCTGTCATCTTAGAA